>SDBT01005405.1_pt1 | contig 21445 bp, 42 predicted proteins | sample 2277101 | NCBI WGS metagenome assembly SDBT01 (sample SAMN10404973, study PRJNA504765) | marine sediment metagenome | isolation source: marine sediment core GS10_PC15, 103 cmbsf | place: Arctic Ocean: Southern Knipovich Ridge | collected 2010
TAAGGAGAACCAATGGCAAAGAAAAACGGCAAGATAAAGATTCAGGACGAGCGGGAGAAGCGGCAATCTCAACTGGTGGCAGTCCAGCAGGAGAAGGTCGCTGTGCAGAACCGCCTTGGGCAATTGAACATTATGGAACTGAAGATTGTCGGTGCGCTGGAGCAGTTGGACGAACTGGAGGGGATAAAGCCGCCCGATCCCAGCGATAACGGTGCGCCTGAGAAGAAGAAAGTTTCCGAGAAGAAGGAGAATTGAGATGGCAATAGCACTGATTCCCGTAGAGCCACCAGTTGAGATTAGTGGTTACGATGCGTACTGGGCTTACCGGGGGGCTGGTGGTGTATTGCAATTTCATAAATGGGTAGAGGCGGAGAAGCCTACAGGCCCGACAGGAGATGAAGAAACAACGCCAGCGGATAGATCTAATTGGGAAATATACAGGGCTTCTGGCGGCACCCTTGCTTTTGAGGAATGGTTAGCACAAGGGCAACCTGGTGAACTGCTTAGGGATGAAGGTGATGTTGGAGGGGTTGAGGGCCCAGGCGATCCAGAATTTCTTAATGAGTGGAATGCATATAGGGCCAATGGTGGTTCTTCAACCTATCCTGAATGGGAGGCGGCAGGGAAACCGACAGGGCCAACTCCAGAAGAAACTGGGGATCCAATCCACTCAGATCGAGAGTTGTACGACAACTATGTAAAAAATGGTGGAACATTAAGTTATGCCGACTGGATAGGCCAAAACAAGCCACCACCGCCGCCACCAGATGGGGGCAATGGCGATGGGGTGGTCACTGACGGCGAAGAAGACTTCTCCGCACAACTAGCCGCAGCGATGGAGGGGATACGGCAGGAGTCAAGAGAAGCGTATGAGGCTCGGCGGGCTGAGGCGCAAAGACTTGGCGCTCGTGATATTGGCAAGATGTCAAGGATGCAGCAACAGGGCCTCCTTGCTCGGGGACGTAGTGCGGGAGAGATTGAGCAACTGATGGCAGGCGGGCAGGAAGCCGGGGCACGGAGTCTAAACGACCTCCTCCAGGCCCTTAGCGTTGGACAGAAGGAACGGCAAGCGGAGATTGGGCGGATGGGCATCGGGGCAATGATAAGTGGAGAGGAATTGGGGATACGGGAGCGTCAACTGGCGCAGCAAGAGACGCAGTATCAGCAAACCTTTGGTCTGAGCCAGCAACAGTTAGCGCAACAGGCTCAGTACCAGCAGGGGCAACTGGGATTAGGGCGGCAACAGGCGCAAGCTAGCATCTGGGGGCCGTTGGCCGGTGCACTTGGCACTATTGGTGGTGGCGCTCTAGGCAGCATATTCGGGCCTGCTGGCACTGCTATAGGCTCTGCTCTAGGAACATGGGTTGGTCCTGGCGGTGGTGGTTGGTTCGGGGGGAGGGGTTAAGATATGCCTCAAATGGGACTTGGCGGACAAGCAGCTATGTCTGGACTTCTCCAGGGGTTGATAGGTGGTTATGGGCAACAGCGGCAGCGTAGTCTTGAGCAGGAGAGGAAGGGGGTGGAGGATCAACGGAAACTCCAGAAAGAACAACTGGCACTGCTTGAAAAATATCGGCCTAATGACCCAAGGATAGATGCCCTGGTTGATTCGCTTCTGAAGATTGGGGGGATACCAGGGGGAGAAGCACCACAACGAATGGGGAAATTGCCGTTCCCTGCATTGGGGCAAGATAGACCAATTCGCACTCCAGAAGTGAGGGAAGCCTTTATCGGTGCTGGAGCTGAAAGAGCAGAGGCATTAACGGAGATTGGAAAAGAGAGAGTGGCTCAGGTCACCACTGCGAGAAAAGAGGAAAAGGCAACTCTCAGGAAGAGGGCGGAGCAGTTAATGAGGCAACGTCGGGATTTCCTTCGTGGTGATCCTATAATGACTGCATTGGGTGGTCTTATTGAACCCCAATGGTCTGATGAGACTGAAGGGGTGGAGTTAAATAATATCCTTTCTGATCTGAGACTTACACATAGATTCAACTATCCGAAGTCTGTTATGGATGCTCTCAAATTGACTAGGGAGCAATTAGGGCCACCGACGCCAGCTGTAGAGGAAGATTCATTAGGATTGTTTAAGTAGTGATATGCCTCAAGTTAGCACACAAGAACTTGCGGGGAGAATAAAGAATAAATACCCAGAATATCTATCTGTTGATGATAGCACTTTGGTCGATGCTGTTCTAAAAAAGTATCCCGAATATAATACTTCCCTATCCCCAGAAATCTCCCCTCCTCAAGTATCCTCTCCCGGTGCGATAAGCAATTTCCTCAACAGCGGGTTTGTCCAGCCATTCCGTAGTATTATGGCTGGGGTTACAAAGGGGCAGAGAGACATATTTAAGAATCTCGACGCTTTCACTGTTTATCTTGAAGATAAGTTTGGCATTCCCAGGGGGGGAGCATTTGAAGATCTATCTAAATTATGGGATAGGTGGGCAAAAGAACATGAGAAGAAAGGAATAGCCCCCGATGCTAAGGGCTTTGTAAATGAGGCTGCTCGTGCCATTTATGAGGGTGGTGGGCGACTGGCTACGGACTTGCCTGTCATCAGCACAATGGGGCTTACTACCTACATGGCTACTATGGGAGCTGGAGAATCTATCCAGCGGGGAGAAAGCCCCGCACTGGGGGCACTGAAGGGTGGTGTTCAGGGGAAGATCCTGCATGGATCGCTGAAAGGGTTGGCTAGTTTGCCTAGAGCACCTGCAATGGCTGGAGGTGCGGCTGTGTTTGGTATCCCCTCTGCTGTCTCTGAGGCACAATTACCAGCAGGGCAGAGGGAATGGGGCAGAGTGGCCGGTGATGCCATGTTAGGTGCCGGGCTGATGGCTTTAGGCCAGAAACCTACCCAGGAGCAATTCAGGGCAATGAGAATTAAGGCTAAAAAGCCACTGGAGGTGCCTGAGAAGCCCACGGAGCCATCTAAAGCCGAGATACGCGAAGTGCCAGTTGAACCTGTTGCGCTTGTAGAGCCTGTAATCCCAAGGAAGCGGCTTGTGGTTGAAGGCGAGCGGATGGAGATTCAGGAAACCGCCAAGAATCGCCTAAGAGAGATTTCTGATAAACATCCTCAACAGTCAGTAGGATGGGAAGCCACCGATGCAATGTCCGTTGGGATAAAAGGGGAAGAGATAAAGGCTTTCGCTGACCAATACGGAGGCGGTAAGGCAACAGCCATTGTTACTAAGAGCATTCAGAATCTCACTGATGCTGCGGCAAAGACAGATGCTCTTATCAGGAAGATGGACGTTGCCGACCTCACAAGTAAGGATATTATCAGTTTCCAAGATCAGCTTAGCAAGTCATTGGAATCTGTGTTTGAACCGGCTAGGCAAATCAGCGCAGAGGCGGGGCGCATACTCCAGAAACACCAGAAATATACCAAACCTCAATTAGAGGCTTTGAAAAAGATTGGGGAGATTACGCCTGAGAGCCGGGCTGAGTGGGAACGAGTTATTGATCTTTACAAGAGAATTGACCCCAGTAATCCAAGAGAGTTTGGGGAATTTCTTAAAAAGATTGAGCGCCCTACTTTCAGAGAGTATATGTGGGAATTCTGGTATAACTCGATTCTCTCAGGCCCGCCAACCCACCTTGTTAATACCATCAGCAATACGGTATGGCAGGCATTTCAAACGCCTTTCAGGGCCGTGCGAGCGGCTGTTGACATACCAATTGCGAAATTGCAAGGTCGGCAACGAGAATATTACTTCCGTGAAATCGTTCCTATGTGGGTAGGTTATAAGCAAGGGATAAAAACAGCCGTCCCCAAAGTATTGAAGCTTATCAGGACAGGGCAGCTCGAAGCCGATATGACCAAGTGGGGGATTGATATTGGAAGATCGCTTGAGTCCTTTGCCCGGTCGCCCTCCGCGGCGGTAAGAAAAGTTGCTCCACTTGTTTCCGCCCCTTCAAGATTATTGAGAGCAGAAGATGTTTTCTTCAGGGCAATATCCTATGATGCTGAGATAGGCGCTACTGCAATGAGAACAGCACTGAAGGAAGGTTTGAGGGGCGAATTCCTAAACCTTCGTGTATCTGAATTGGTTAAGAATCCCACCGATGCTATGATAAAGGCTGGGGGGAAGTTCTCTGATTTTACTACTTTCATGGACGCACCTGGGAAAGTCGGTACCGGAATAATGGCTTTGAGGAATCAAGTCCCCGGTGGCCGATTCGTAATCCCGTTCGTCAGAACAATCGGAAATCTGATGAAAAGAGGTGTTGAATTAACTCCTGGAGTTGGCATTGCTCTCCAGAGGAAACAACTGCGGGGGCCGGAATTATCAGGGGTAATTGCCAATCAGATTATCGGGACTCTCATATCTACATACTTTGCAACGAAGTACATCGACGGCGAATTAGTTGGGGCTGCACCTAAAAGCCCAGCAGAGAGAGAAAGATTTTATGCTCAAGGCAAACTCCCCTGGTCTGTAAGAGTTGGAGATCATTGGATTTCATATAGGCGCATTGAGCCTTTCGGAACAGTAATAGGGATGACGGCAATTGCTGGTGATGCTTGGCGTGATAAGGGAGAAGTGCCAACAGGAGAGGCTATAACCAAAATGGGGATGGAGTTTGGGAGATACCTTCTGGACGCCTCCTACGTATCCCAACTTTCTGATCTTTTGGAGAATATTAGTAGGGGAGACGGCGGGTATACGGCTATGCGGCGTTTCGGTCAGAGATTCCCAACTTCCTTTGTTCCCTACTCGTCGTTCCTTCGATCTATGGCTAGGGCAACTGAGTCGGTAAAAACCGGCAAGGTGGTGCTGAGAGACCCCAGGACTGTTGCTGAAGCGACAAGAGCACAGATACCGTTTCTCACTGGAGATGTACCAGCCAGGAGAGATGTGTTCGGACAAGAGATATTACTTCCTGGTGGACCTATCAGACAGTGGCTCCCCTACAAAGCATCCAAGGCAACTGATGACCCTGTAGAATTGGAACTCCAAAGACTGGGGATAAATCCTGGGATGCCAGCAAGGAAGATCGGGGGGATTGAACTAACCGACGAAGAATACAGCAGATACCAGACTCTTTCTGGGGAAGCGATTTACAAGGAACTCAAAAGGATAGTTACTTCTCAATCCTGGATTGATGCAAAAGATGATATGCAAACAAGGATGGCTCAGGACAAAATAATTGAACGTGTATTCGACAGAATAAGAGAAGCCTACAGAGTCAAAACGCTACAAGAAATTGGGGTGGAAGAATTGAAAAGGAGAATGGCAAGCCCATGAAAAAGACCACCAGCAAGCAGAAACTTGAGAAATACTACCAGATTAATATCCCGGCTGAGACGTATTCCTATCTGCTCATCCTGGATAACGCCACTGATAAAAGCGTCGTTGAGTTCGTGGAAGAGTATTGCGCCAGGGAGTTTGATGTGATTTACAAGGGGCAGTCGAATACGGTCATCGGGCGCAGGAAGAAACGCTACGGGAAGAGGGAAGCCTAATGCCACAGATTACCAACAAGCAGATTTGGGAAGAGTTGAAAAGCCTTTGCACCCTTATCAGGGGCGAGTCTGATGACCATGAGGATATGGGACTTGTCGGGGATGTCCATGACAATACGAAATTCAGAAAGATTGCTGTAAGATTTACATGGATTCTCATAGTGGCGGTACTCGCACTATGGGGTAATTTGATTGCACAGATAATCGTAAATAACGGAGGAAAGTAAAATGTTAACATTAATCAATCTCGTCCGCACATTCGTCGGCGGAAAGACGGAGTTGGGGATAATCGTGTCAGTCGTGGCACTGATTGTCTACCTGCTCCCGATAGCCCCGGCCTTTGGTGTGGATGCTCTTCTATCACTGCTGAAGGTGGTGGGTATACTCACGGGGGTAGCCCTCCTCAGCCGGATCGAGGACAAGAGAGGTTTTGTGGAGGCGCTGAAGAGTCTCTTTGGGCCGTGGAAGAAGTAGTTTGCATCCGTAGGCTGCGGGTGTAAATTCGGTTACTATGGAGTATGCCTCCAAAACAGGCGGATGATCTTTGACGCAGGGTGGAGAAACGGTATCTCGTCGGCCTCATAAGCCGAAGAAAGTGAGTTCGACTCTCGCCCCTGCTACGCTTACGTCGCCCAGTCCCGTAGAGTTGGCGACTCATGCCGGGCACGCATAGACCCTCCCTTGCCCGGTTGGTTGGAGGGGCAGGCGGGACAAACTCTTTGAATTAGGGAATGCGGCACATAACCCGGCCTAGCGGGTAATACCACAGGGCTAGTGTGCATGGCGGTTGGTGGGCCGCTACCCTATGGAGCTTTCCTCGTTGAGCCGAGCCACAATCAACGGGGCGGTACTGGGTTGATCGCCAGTTTCGTTAACTTGAAACCCCAAGGGCCGGAGAAATCTGGCCCTTGCTTTATCCCCCCAAGATTATTTTACTGACGTGAAAGCCAATTATTTTCGGGTTTCTCAAAATAGTTCTTGCTTGTTGTACTTTATCGTTCTTATTATCCTACCGTGATTAACGGACTTCATTAACCAAAAGGAGGAAGCGATGGAAGAACTCAGACTAATCCTTGAAACAGTAGTGCAAATTGGCGGGTATGCTTATCTACTGTTCATTATTTACTTAGCCAAAGGGTTACTAATGAATTTATTGTGGGCTGGGGTATTAATTCTCATTGTACGAAGCTGTTTCAGACTTATCCAAACTGCAACAGAGCATTTGAGATTTGGTAGAACCCTTGGTTTTACAAACCCATTAACCGTGGGCGAGAGGAAAAGAGCCAATGAAGTTTTTGACCTTGGCATGGAGAAATGGGACTCGGTTTATGACTGCAAAGCCGAGGAATACTGCTCTCTCCCTCTCAGGAAAGAAGATTCTTGACCCCCAAAACCTACAGTACCACCGAAATCAACGCAGTGGCGGGCACTGAGTGGTGTTACTGGCGACTGAACTATCTCGTCCTGACGGGCAAGGTGGTTGCCCTGAATAGGGTGCAGGGGCAGGAGCGGCGGTTTTCCGAATCCGAAGCACTGAAGGCAATCAACATCCTCCGGGCGGGGAGCGCGAGTAGCGTCAAAGAATTGCAGGAGTTGGCGAATAACGCCCCCCAGGCAACCCACAGCGAACAATCAGAGCCGGAGACAGGTCAAGATACGGGGGAATCAATATAATGCCTTGTAGCCAAAATATACGGGATTTCTGATTAACTGAAACAAGAAAGGAAATCAAGTGAGTAAAAATCCAATGAGGGAGGTCAGAATAGAGCCAGCTCTCAATGGTTGGGTTGTGAGAATTGGTTGTGCAACGATGGTGGCCTTGTCTAAAGGGGGAATGCTCTCAGAGATAGGTCGTTACATAGACGACCCCAAGGGCGTTGAAAAAGAGTACGCCACCAACGCCGCTAACCAAGGCACTTATAGCCCTGATGGTGGGGCTGTTCCTCAATCTGAACCCCCAAGCCAAGTCCCAAATGAGGGGAGTGAGCCTCGGCCAGATACCACAGAGGATGTGCCAGGAGATTCAATACAACCACCTTCCACCAGGTAACAGGAAGGGATTTCTAAAAATGCGCCCACCTATCCCCGTCCTACCCACCAAGGCTGATACCTCAGCCGACACCCTGGTTAATGAATCCCCTCAAAAGGTGGGCGCACCCCTTTTTTGCACAATCTGCCGCAAGGAGAAGGCAGTAGTCGGCGGCCTCTGCATCGGCTGCGACCATCTGATGGGTGATATTCAGATCGACCGGGCGGCGGGGTTAATTTGAAACTAACCAGCATACTGTGGAACGACTGGCTGGTTATAGGGGAGGGCATAATTGGCTTAAAGCCCTTGCTCGTGTCCTCCCCGGTACCATTTGGCAGAGGCGACAGCGGGATCGGTTCGGCAGGTTCAATTCCTGCACTCTGCCATCGTTATTTGAACTTGCGGGGGATGAATCGCTTAAAGCGGGCAGGTTGTTAATCAGGCGGATAAATCTGTCATCCCCTGCAAGAACTTTGAAAGGAGAAAACGATGAGCGAAAAAGAACCACTCAAATTGACAAAAAAGCAGTTGAAAGAAATATCGCGAATAACATATAAACTTAACGGGCTTAGGCAGGCCCAAGTAGACATAGCTGAAAAGATGGGTGAGTTGAGCCAGGAGATTTGGAGCAAAATCCATAAGATATTCCCCGAAATCGGAGACAATCGACTCACTGTTGATTGGGATACTGGGGAAGTAACCCAAAAGGAGGATTGCTAACTTATTAGCCATGAAAGGGAATACAATGGATAAACACGACAAAGTAATTGGGGGCATCATTCTTGCTTTTTTAATCTTCCTTATTGGAGTTGGGGTAGGGGGAACTATCGACCCTAAGAATAAATACAAGCAAGGACAGATTGATGTCTTGACTGGCGATGTCAAATACGAATTGAGGACCAATCTTGACAGCACCGTAACTTGGTATAAAAAGGGGGAATGATGCCTTGACAGAAGGCTTGAAGAATGGTAAACTCCATCATGGTATTTAGAGTCAATATGACCAATCAATTATTTGCCCCTAACCCGGCGCTATCCTTCCTTCGCGTTGGCTCTAGATACCATCGCCGGGGCGGGGGCATTACCACGAGAATATCAATGGATAGACCAGAAACAAAAGAAGTAGCCAGATTCTTCGATAAGGTTAGGATTACGAAGCATTGCTGGCTTTGGGAAGCCAACAAAAATAAAAAAGGATATGGGCAATTTAAATTTCACGGGGATGGAATCCTAGCTCACCGCTTTTCATACCAATTATTTGTTGGGCCAATTGAACCAGGGGAACATATTTTACACAGGAGAGAGTGCGGCAATCCATCTTGTGTGAACCCTAATCATTTATATATGGGGACTAACGCTGATAACATGAGAGATAGGGGGCTATGGGGTAACCCTATTAGGGGAGAAAGAGTAGGAATATCCAAGTTATTAGAATCAGATGTTTTAGCAATTCGCAGGGCTTACAAAACAGGGCGTTATTATTTTAGGGAGATTGCAGATATATTTAACATTAGCAGAGCGCAGGCTTACCGGATAGTTCGAGGAATTCAATGGAAACATCTTCCCCTATGAAAGGAGGAACTATGTCTTACCCTTATTGGACGCCAGACCAGGACATGCTTTCGAGCTGCTGCTGGGCGCTTTCGGCTGGAGAAATAGTCGACGGCGACGCTATCTGCTCAAAGTGTGGGGAACATGCCACCTTTGAGGAAGTGCCCGATCTTCTAACTTTTGATGGAGCGATGAAGATGCTTTTCCCTGACTATAAACCTGCTGGAGGAAAACAATAATGGAAAAGTTCGGGATAATCCCTAAATGGATAAGCGTTGAGGAAGACCTACCTAAGAACGCATCTGATGTATGGGCGCTTTGCGATACCTTCCTGGAGGATTCCGTTAAAAAACGGTGTGATCCGGTAGTGGCATATTATTATCAAGATGAATGGACTATTTACGATGCGGTTTATGCCGGGCACGAGGGCGACATTACCTATTGGATGCCAATTCTCGCTTTACTGAAGGAGAAACCATGACTGAGAAAGATCGGACAGAACAGGCGGAAGTGTTTGATGAGGCTATTGAGGAGGGGGAAGTAGAAGCCCAAGCAGCGATGCATAGAGGGTTGGCATTGGCACCGACTAACCCTCTGGATATGCCAGTGGAATTATTTAAGGAGAACCTTGACAGGCGGAAAGCCAACCGGGATGCCTTGATGACATGGATAAAGGAGTCTCTAGTCGAAGGGACGGATTTCGGGAGAATCCATTTTGTGAAGAAGGCAACCTGTCCGCTGGGGGCTGAATGCAACAACCCGAAACACTTTGCCAAGCCCAGCCTGTTTAAGCCCGGCTCAGAGAAAATCTTGGGGATGTTGGGGATTACAATAACTTGGCCGACTCTTCCTCAGTATGAGCAAATGGCCCTGGATGGTAAGTCCATTAAAGATATTATCCTTCGTTGCCAGGCTATTTCTGCATCAGGGGAGATAGTCGCTGAAGGCATGGGTGCTCGTTCGGTTGCTCAAGATAGTGGCGATTTGAATAAGGCACTCAAAATGTGCAAAAAGTCAGGCATGATCGACATGACACTTACCTTGGGCGGTTTGTCGGAAATCTTCACCCAAGATATTGAGGACATGGTAAAAGCCGAGCCTACCCCAGAGGAAAGCATGGAAAACCTCCCCCCACTCCCCGAAGGCACCAATACCACAGCTCCCAAGCCAGAGGCTACGGGGAAGACCGACTTTGAGAAGCAGGGACAACTCTATGGCTATCTATGTGAGATTACCGGGATAGACGGCACAAAGGTTCTCTCGGAAGAGGACAGGGGAAAGCTTTCGGATGAGCTGGTGGAGTTAACGACATTCCCAAGTGCTGACGGCCCTGGGGGATTTAAAAGCGAAACCTCCCTACGCAAACTCAAGGGCAAATGGCTAAACACTGCCCTCGGCAAAGCCAAAGCGAAACTCGGTACCGCCAAGGATGAATTGCTGCACTTACTGGACTGCCCCGCCCTAAGCCAAGAACTTGCGGATGAATACCGCAAAGAGGCTGATGATAAGCGGCATAAGGAGCAGTGGTTCAAAGACCAGGTAGCGATTGTGAAGGGGCTGATTGCCGACGCCGAGAAGGAAAAGGAATGACCTGGTACTCCTGCAAGTACGGGATAAGGAAGTATCGCAAGCGCCATGAGCCGGGCAGCAACAGGGAGCGGGCGAAGAAGCGCAACAGGCGAAGGGCAACTAACCAGAGCAAAAGGAGGAGTAGAAAACAATGAATCCTGATACTGGTGAAATAAAACAGTTAGATGATGATGAAAAGAAACGACCGCAGTTTTATTTTAGGATTGACAATTTGCCAAATCCGAACTGTAAACATTGTCTTGGCAGGGGGTATATAGGCCGAAATGAGATCGGCCATGTTATCCCATGTCGTTGCGTTGGGAAGGTATCGGCTGTGGATAACCGAGGAAAGTAATAGCAAAAGGAGGAGTTGGTGATGCAGCGTATCCATTTTGAAGTCCTCGGCAACCCCAAGGCTCAGAAGCGGCACCGGGACAGAGCCTACAGCAAGGGGAAGTATGACCCCTCAGAAAGCGACAAGGCGGACTTCCTGGCACTGTGCCGGGACAATGCGCCGGAGAAGCCGATAGAGGGGGCGGTGATATTGCGAGTAGTATTCTGGATGCCAGTTCCTAAGAATGCTACCAAGCGGTTCAAGGTTGATGTGGAAGACTTCGATTTGATTTATGACACATATCAAGACAAGGCGGTGGCACTGTCTCGTTACGTCTTTAACGGCACCGCACACACCAAGGCGAGGTTTGATATAGACAACCAGATAAAGTTCGTTATGGACGCTCTGGCGGGGGTCTACTGGCAAAATGACGGGCAGGTGCAGATTGGGTGGGCGTACAAAATCTACTCCCACCAACCCCGAACGGAAATTGAGATAATTTACTGCGGTACTGATCCAGAGCAAGAAGATACCTGCGTTTTGCAATTCCCTAATCTGGAGGAAGACCATGAAGATTAACAGGATGTGGGCGATGTTTAGCAGAGATCACGTGATGGTTAGCTGGTCGGCTAACCCTACCCGCTGCGAGGTAATGGATAAAGTTGAGCAGAGCTATGGGACGAAATGGCGGGACCTCTACAAAAAGCACGGGTACAGGATCAAAAAAGTCGTGGTCTTGCGGGCGGAGGAGTTCGAGGAACTTTTGGCGAAAAGCGGAGGCGGAGAATGAGTGGAATAAAGGAAAGAAGAATAACTGCGATTTGTGATTTCCTACTTGAATGTGAGGAAGGGCACCTTTTTGAGTCCTCCGATCCTGCTCCAGCAGAGTGCCCCACCTGCGCCGAGGTCAAGGCCGCCAGGGAGGAAGGTCGCAGGCAGGGAATGGACGACCTCGCCGTGCAAGGGTATCTCACAATGGGAAACTGTGCACATTATTGGGACGAGCCTGGTTCATGTCCCGTCTGTATCCAGATAAAAGCCGCCGAGGACAAGCGGGGGAAAGAAGTGCTGGAGATGGCGTGTAAGCATTTGCCTGGGAGCTGGGATATACCACTTCGCCAAGACTTCGAGGAGCGATTCAGTCATGAGCAGGGCTGACCGGGTGGCGAAGGGGATTTACTGGGACCGGCCGTGGAACCCGTTTACGGGCTGTTCGCCGGTAGGGGCTGGCTGCGACAACTGCTGGGCACGGCGGATGGCACATAGGCTCAAAGGACGATATGGCTATCCGGCAGACGAGCCTTTCCGCCCGACTTTCCACCCTGAGCGGCTAGACCGGGTGGACAGCAAGCAGAAGCCGCAGGTGATAGCCCTGTGCTTTATGAGTGACCCGTTTCATAAGGATCATAGAATTGGAAATAAGGCTTCGATGCTTCATACTATCATTGATTGCCCGCAACATACTTTTATTGCATTAACAAAAAGATATGAGCAGATGAAAGACTTCCTCTACAATTACACGAATATATGGCTGGAGGGCAACCCCATCCCCAACCTCATCGGCGGCGTCAGCGTGTGGGATCAGGAGTCAGCGGACAGGATGGTCCCGATACTCCTGGAGACGAACCTGGCGACCCGGATAGTCTCGCTGGAGCCATGTCTGGGATCAGTGAATATGAGACCATATTTACCGCTGTTGGTTAATACTGTTGACGGGCCAAGGGAATATAATTCATCCCGTATGCTCGACGGCGTCATCCTTGGCGGCGAGAGTGGGCCAGGGGCCAGACCGATGAAATTAGAATGGGCGTTGGATGTAAAGAATCAATGCGAGGCCGCAGGCGTTCCTCTCTTTATAAAGCAACTTCATATCAATGGCAAGGTAAGCCACAATCCTGAAGAATGGCCGGCAGATTTAAGGATAAGAAAACTGCCGGAGGTGATGAAATGAAGCCCCAACGGATACAACGCAAGCGCACAAAGGGCTGGCGGATGCAAACTGAAAGCAAAGCCTTGAATGGGCTATATGCTGTCTATGTGGGGCGGCCATCAAAATGGGGCAATCCGTTTCGTTTTTCAGATGGAGACTGTGACCATCCTGATTGTGGCCCGGGCGCCCATCCCGTTACGAAAGAAATGGCGATCAAGTCACACGCAAATTGGATAGTTGGAATGCTACGCGCTGAGCCGACATTCTTAGGTGCTTTGCGTGGCAAAAATCTCGCCTGCTGGTGTCCGATAATTACTGATGGTAACTATTGCCCCTGTCATGCCGATATACTCTTGGAGTTGGCGAACACATGAGCAAGCCGACGAAATACCAACGGTGGTGGATGGAGAAGGTGGCTGGAATATGTGCCCTCGAACGCACCCACGATGGTCGAGGGGAAAATGAAATAAGATCTTGGCATTTGTGCAGCTTCCAAAGTTTGATAGCAGTCAATTCAAAGTCCGTCTTTGCGGCTTACCGGAAAGGATGGATAACATTTATTAGGAATGATGAATACGATCTCACCCCCGCAGGCAGAAAGGCGCTGGAGGATTAAATGAGATATAAAAATAGTTATTTTGATTGTATTACTGTTGAATTCGAGTGCGGCAAAAATAGGCGCAAAAGTGCTGCGAGGCGAGTATATGCTATACAGCGGAGGATAAATCCCCGGTTCGGTGGTGGGAGAGGCTGGCGGAAATATGACAATCCTACACCGAAAGGATTCAAGCCGATGACTCGTGAGCGGTTTTTGGGGCAAACCAGGTGACCCCCCATGAAAATACCTGATGATATAGATGTTATCAGCGAGTTTGACCGGGGAGATTATGTGAAACTGGACCGGCCAAATATCGAGGCATCCACAGAAAAGGCATTGAAGATTGAAGGCCACTGGGTACCTAAGGTTTATGTGCGCTGTGATTTTGACGAGGATCTATATGTGGCTGATTGGCTCTACGGCAAGGAATGGGAATGATCCCCCATGAGACTATCTGCCATCATCTTAACTCTTTGTATTTCTATATCCGCCCAGCAATCTCCAGAGGCGGAGTGGTGGTATGGGGAGTACGATGCCAAAGGCAAATTAGTCAAGGAGGGGGCAAGTCAAGCGCAGCGGGACTCTATCCAAGCAAGTTATGAATGGGGGAAGCCGTATGATCTTGGTTTCACCCTCGCGGCCTACGACTGGCACGAGAGTGGGGGTGGTTTGTGGCCGATCAATCTTGCAAATCTCGAATTCGGGCGTTACCACCAGCGGGTTTACTTTCTTGCTAAAGATATATATGGTAGAGAGCCAACAAAGTGGGAGCAGTCTCGCATCGCCGAGAGACTTTTGTCTAACCTTGAATGGGAGCGGCAGCAAGTGTTGAAGCGCCTGCAAAGGGAGAGGGAAAAGTATCATGGGGATTATATGAAAGTATGGGCTAAGTGGAACAGCGGCAACGGGAAACACGCTGTTGAGATTCGGGACAAGGTGAGGTTTCTGAGAAGTCTGGGGTGGAAGTAATAAAGTTCAAATAAGGAGGTTCAAACCATGACCGACTCCCCAAAAATGCCCAGCTCGAAAGAGGCGCTGGAAGACATTAGAAGATTTTATTCTGAGCATGGGAAGTGCGATTGCCCCATTCACAAAGTCAAAGCCGCCATCCCCGTAGCCGAGCTGCATGGGCAGGCGATGGAATTACTGGATAAGATACACAAGCATATTATTAACTGCCCCGTAACAAAATGGGACATTAATGAACTTCTCAATAAACTAAAGGCACTGAAATGAACCCCACAGAAATGACAGAAACAACTTATATGAGATACTGGACTCCACGCTATATTGTTCGGATAAGCGTAGATAGTGTTAATAGGTATTGGCGGGCTAGTACCAATGACTTTGACTTCTATCATAAGTATATCAATAAACTGGAGTGTAAACCTAAAGAGGAAGCACAGGCTGATTTGGATGCGATTGCAGAGAAGGTTGGACTTCAAGAGGCTGGTACAGAGAAACCGTATAGTGCAAGAAGGTCCAAGATCGCTTTAGGGTCTGCTGGTGATAGCCCTCCATCAACAACTGACCCACTAGAGGAGGAATGATGGCTGAGATAGAAGACATTCTGACGGAACTGGTGGAAAAGGTACGCAGTCAGATCCCGCTTCATTACAGCATGATTAAACGGAGTCGCCGCAGAAGAGAAGCCGCCATTACAAACGCTACCAAGCAGATAAACCAGCAGCAGCGGGAGCGGGTGGAGAAGTTGATTATCAGCAGCAAAAAGGTAGATGAATACTTAGACCACCCCGACCATTGCGGGATACATATGACTGAGTTCTGTAATTGTGGATTAAGAGAAGCAAGAATCGAGTGGAAAGCCGCCCTCAAAGAACTGGAGGACGCCGATGCCTGAAATACAAGATCAATTCGCCCAATTCGTAGAACGCTGGCGTGGCTATCTGGACTGCGATCCGGCACCGAGCAATTCGGAACACTTCGAGGAGGAGCTGCGAGAATTTGCCCGCTCCGTCGTGGGGGTGTGCTATAAACATCAATGTGGCCCATGTCAAAAGGACATGCCAATATCGGAGGACGATCCTTTTCTCCACATGGGACATTATGGAATCAAATGGCCTTGTAGATCTGAAGGTATCCGCCGCCACTTCGCCTGGCTGGAGAAATGACTGAGCCTAACGTAATCACTATGGGCAAAAAGGGCAACGGCTGGCTCCCCCTTAGCGACCTGCAATTCTGCGAGGGGGTGCGTGATGCAATCAACAGAGACCCCAACAGACGGGCGGTGGTCAAGCGGAAAGGGTGCTGCTGCCGGGTGGTGGACTACTCTAAGCCGATAAGGGTAGCGGGCCATAAGACAAAAGCATACCACGGGACAATCATTGGCTGGGAGCCGATGGATAACCAAAGAGAAACAGGAGGTTAAGGATGGGACTTGACACTACTCACGATTGTTGGCACGGACCATATTCTATGTTTATGAGATGGCGGATATTTATAGCCAAACAGGTTGGCATTCCATTGCTATTAATGGAAGGGTTCTACAAGCATCAATGGACTAACAACGAATTAGATTTTGACAGGGATTATTATAGCATTACAAGACTTAATAAGTCAGGACAAATTTACTGGGAAACACTTGATGGATTTAGTCAACTGGGGAAGCCCATCTCATGGGAAATGATGGAGTCTGATCCATTAACTATATTATTAAAACATTCAGATTGTGATGGCAAGATCAAATTGATTGACTGTTTGCCTATATCTTTTAGGTTGGAACAAATTTTGAAAAAAATACCACATTTAGATCGAGGAACTTATAATGGTGAAATATCTGCTACTAAGCAATTTATTGCTGGGTTGAAAAAAGCAGATTGCGCACATGAAGATGTGTTGTTCCATTAACCCATGACCGCCCTAGCCCCTAACCAGCCCTTCATCCGCTGGAGTCCCTTCCTGGGGCTGTGGGTTGCGTACCGCTATGGCTACTGGGCGACTGGGGATGACCACTTCGAGGCAGCGGAGATTTGGCACATAATCTATAACCTGGAGGATAACGATGCGTGAGATAAATGAAAACATATCAGCACACCTTAGGGGAAAATTTGGCCCTGATGCAAGGCGATGGCTAGGGATGGATGCGGGTTATGTTGCAAAACATCTTTGGATGGTTAAACATTTCGGCAAAGCGACTTATTGTAGCTTTGATCCGAACCATAAAGCAAAGCGATATGAATGGGCAAATATAAGCGGTAAATATGAGCGCGATCCAAGAGACTATATGCAAATGTGTCCGTCCTGCCATAGACTTTTTGATTTAAGGGGAAGGTGTAGGAGTGGGCACTTGTACACGCCAGGGAATACAAAGGTGAATAATAGGGGGCATCGAGTATGCTTAACTTGTTTGGCAAAAAGGAACTAACATGGCTAGAATTATAAAGTTCCGTGGAAAGCGGCTGGACAATGGCGAGTGGGTATATGGCAGTTATGTCGCACATCGAACAAGTGTGGGCGCAGATGAATTGAGGTACTTGATAATTTGCAATGAGCAAATGTCAGATCAGCATTCAGTTGACCTTGAGTCTGTGGGGCAATTCACCGGACTGAAGGACAAGAACGACACGGGCTGCGAGTTGTATGCTGGGGACTTATTAAAGAGTAATTCGCCACTAGGGTCTTTTGAGAGTGACTACTCCTGGCGGGGTATCGGTGTAATAGTATGGGACGATAGAAAGGCCGCGTGGTGTCTGGAATGGAAGGACGGCAGGGGGTCTAAAATGCGCCCCTTGTTGAGTGACATGATTTCAAGATACAACCGCAAAGTCGGCAACATCTACGATAACCCCGACTTGCTGGAACCAAAATGAAACGCATAGCCATTCTACTGCTTCTCACTATCTTCCTGCTGGGCGCAGACTCATGCCCTACCGAGCCGGAGGAAACCGAGACCATAGGGGCACCGCCGACCTTCCCGGAAGTGCCACCACCTGCTGATCCTGAAGCGTAAGGTGCGCACAATATACTTGCTTACTGACGGGGGAAAGGGTATATTACGACGTGAACGTTAGAATTAACATATCACATTACTCAAATATGCTCCTGCTCCAGGTGCTTTACCTTCCTTGTGTTGGTTCTAGCGTTCACCCTGGAGTGGGGGTGTTTTCGTGAGTAGGCAGAATGGGAAAGCAGCCATCGTTCCAGTTTTACCCTAACGATTGGAGCAGGGACTTAGAGGAATATCCCCTTGAAATCGAGGGGGCATGGATAAGAATTTGCTGTAAGCTCTGGTGGTCTGATGAAAGAGGAAAACTAACGAGATCAGATGAACAGTGGAGTAGAATATTAAGGGTTGATAATGGTAAGGCAACGAGTATACTAGATTATATCGGGGAACATAAAATTGGTCTAGTCGAAAAACAGGGCAATAACATCACAGTAACAAGTAGGCGAATGTATAGGGAATATAAATCGTCTATTTCTAATAAAGAGAGGCAGGCTAAGTTTAGAGAGAAGGGGGGTGGTGATCCCGAAAATTGGACTTCAATTAGAATCCCAATACTTAAACGTGATGAATATATGTGTGCTTATTGCGGCAGAAGAGGCGATACGGTAGATCACATAACACCAAAATCACAAGGTGGTACAGAGGACGAATCCAACCTTGTTGCTTGCTGTAAAAGATGCAACTCACGAAAGGGAGATAGGACTTTAGAAGAATCAGGCATGACATTTTGGAAAGGATATGATATTGAGAAACTACAATATAACACCAATATAACACCCCCCTCTTCCTCTTCCTCTTCATCTTCATCTTCAGAAGAGGTTATTAAGAAGGATGTTAAAAAGAGAGATAGTACGGCTAACGCCGTACAGGGCATCGTCGATCTCTACAATGAGCATTGTCCCTCACTCCCAAGAGCTCAGAGAATAAGCAAAACACGCAAACAGCGGGTTACTGCAAGACTGAGAGAATACCCGGAAGATGAATTATTGTGGGTGGATTATTTTAAGATGGTAGAATCCTCTGATTTCCTTACGGGGCGTAACGGCAAGTGGACAAGCTGCAATTTTGATTGGCTTATGAATGAGAATAATATCATTAAGGTTTTAGAAGGTACTTATAATAACAAGGAACAGGGACAGGCAAGTTTTGACGGCATAGAAGGCGTATTAAAGGAGGCGTTTCCAGATGCAGATTAAAGATTTCAAGGCGGAGATGGAAATATTATCTATGGCATATCCAAACGTTTTCCCGGACAATGCAAAGAAGCGGGGGGCAATGGTGATAATTTGGTATGACCATTTCCGGCACATACCCAATGATCTATTTTCTAAAGCCTCAAAGTGGTGCAGGGAGCACGAGCGGTTTTTGTCTATCGCATCTTTAAGAGAGTCCATTGTCGCCGTAGCTAATGTGCCTGATGCATTTGACGTTAAGGTGGAGTTGAACGGGAGAGGCGAGCAGGGGCCGTCTCACCCAATAGCAAGGCGGATTTATGATATATTGGAGTTGAAGTGGATTGATTCTATCCTTGACGACTTCGCCTTTGAGCGAGAATACAAGAGAGCTAGGGAATGGTGGGTTGAAATAATTACAAAGACAGAGAATGTGGAATTGCTTGCTATTAAAGAATGGCCGCAAATAGAGGGTGGCCAACAGACAAAGGAAGCCCCTGTTTTTATTGATGAAGACGACGGGCAAGCACCCGAAGAGGTTAGCCAAACCGTGCGGGACTTGGGTAGAAAACTATCGGTGGATCACTAACATGCCCCAAGGCTGGATAACCGCCCGACGGTGGGAAGACGAGGAGGCTGATGATGGATAGTATACAAGAGCAGGCCAAACAGTTTGCATTGAGGCATGGCCCGCCTGGGGTATGTAATTGCAAGTGCTGTGAGAAAACGGAATCAGTGATATTCAACACAAATCTTAATGCCCTTCTCCGCCGATTTGTGGAGGAGTGCTGTATAAAAGCAGGAGAGCCTCTATTATCGGCACAAAGGCTGGCAATTCGATTCCGTATAGAAGATCACTTCGCCTGGCTGGAAACGAAAAAGGAGGCTGATGATGGATGATGAACAGATTTTGTTTTCATTTGCTGTATTTGCGAGAGAAGTGGTTCGCATAGACCACCGTCTCAAATCTCTCTTCAGAAAGTGGTTATATGAAGACTCCACAGCAAAGGGCTTCCTGGATATAAGGGAAACAATAAAAATACCTATTCCCCAAGAGATGGTTTGGCAATATGCAGATTCCCCCGAAGACACGATTAATGAAAAGTCTATAATAGTGCGGCCAGTGATGTGGCGAGATGCTAGCGGGAAAAAGACTATGCGAGCAGTTATCGAGATGCCGCAAATGGATTTTATTCTTTAAGGAACCCAACTATGACCCGCGAATACACCTGTCCCCCCGGCGACTCCATCCCCTGCCCCAAGTGCGATGCCAAGGGTGGGCCTGCTGGGGCAATCAGGGTCCGGGGTATAATGATTGAGCAGCAGTACAACGACCGGCGCTGCAACTCGTGCGGGCACCTGTGGACTGGGGGTACGCTGGATCTGCCGCTAGAGGTGCCTGGGAAGCCCGTAGAGCAAGCAAAAGGCGAAAGTGGCACTAAAGTACTACCCAGCCCGGAAGCGGCTCCAGGCCCGTCAGACTATGACTTCGGTGACGGCTGGGAGCCAGATCCGGGGTCAGTGGTCCCATTTTGAGGAGGTTACTGATGGTTAAAGAACAATGCAGTGAAAGAGTTTTGAGGGCCTGGGGGCGGCATATGCATCAGTGTCTCCGCAACGGCACTGTACAACGAGATGGGAGATGGTATTGCTGGCAACATGACTCGGTAGCGAAGGAGAAGCGTGATGCCGAACGGAACGCAAAGTGGGAAGCAAAGTGGAAAAAAGAACATGATGAAAGGTTAGAGTATAGTCGCAGGGTCGATGCTATGCAGAAAGCCTGCGGCGGCATCTCGACCGATGACCTGGAGCGCCTTGCGCCCGGTGAGTTGGCAAGGCTTTTAGCAAAGGAGGCTAACGGTGGCGAGGTATAAAGACATTGGGCTGGGCGAATCGTTTCCTGTAAGAAATTCAATGAAAATAGCGTGTTGTGATTGTGGGCTGGTGCATAAATTGGAAATATTTAGCGATGGAAAAGGATTTATGAGAATGCGGTTTGTCAGAGATAAACAGGCAACGGCGGCCATGAGGAGAGAGGACAGAAAGCGGCGAGCAAAGGAGGCAAAGCCATGAAAAACAAGCAGGAAGTGATAGAGGTAATATTAGGAGAATTGGACTATCAGAAGATGGTTCCGACAGATGTCCGGCTTAATAACAGGGCACTAGCTGAACGGATCGAAATACTTCTGCGCCTCCGCATAGCCCCGCTGATGGTGCGGGAGTTCCCGGACGAGGAGATGAAGGACTTGCTGGACCTAATCCCGTATAAGGAGGGACTGTTCTGGAGGATCAAGTGCCTCATAGGGGAACGGCCAAGCGAAAAGGCCAGGGAGTTCCCGGAGGAGGAGGTTAAGCACTACATCTACGAAATTGCAGATAAGTCATATCATGAATACCCCCATCTGAGTAGTGATAATTTAGAAATATGGGTTGCCTGTAGACTTAAAGAACTTAAAGATCTCCTTGAAGGCCAGCCAGACCATATTGCGGAGGTGCGCAAAAAGGTCGAGCAGGACAAAACCAAGGGCACCTGCAAGACGTGCGGGGGGAGCGGTGAGATAGACCACATGACACCTCGTGGCGATGAGGAATTGGGGATTGATTGCCCCGACTGCAACGGCACGGGGAAGCAGGATAAGCCGATACGCACCGATAAGGGACGGGAAGGGGGAGATAGGCGGCAGCCCAGAGCCGCAGGCGACTCTACCGGAAAAGACAGGGGCTATGATGAGGTAGTCAAAGCAGCCTCAGCACAAGACAAGCCCAAGGGCACCGCGGGATGTCAACATAAGGATGCAACACGAGATGCTCATTATCCGAGT
>SDBT01005406.1_pt1 | contig 21444 bp, 22 predicted proteins | sample 2277101 | NCBI WGS metagenome assembly SDBT01 (sample SAMN10404973, study PRJNA504765) | marine sediment metagenome | isolation source: marine sediment core GS10_PC15, 103 cmbsf | place: Arctic Ocean: Southern Knipovich Ridge | collected 2010
GCGGAAAAAGGCCGCCGACAATGCACCCAAGAACAACATAAGCCCGATGATGCCAAAATCACCCAAGATGGTTATATATACGTTGTGCGCGTCCTTCCACGCAGCTCCAACTGTCATACTACTGCGAAAACCACCGCCAAATATCATTTTCAATAAGCCTCCTGATGTCCACACATCCATCCCCCAAGCCCAGAGGTTGAATCTGGTAGCCATATCTCTTGAAACTACACCGTGCTGATGGCTCAGGCCGAAACCGGAAAGGATTGCAATCAGAACCGACTTATTAACTGAATAGATTCCCAAACCGATGAGAATAATCAAGAAACTTAAAGCTGATATAACAAAACCGAATATTTTTTAAACCGAAACTTTGATACTGGCTCTTTGAACAAGCGGCTCTACACTATCGAGGCAATATACAAAGCCTAAGGCCAGTGCAAACGAAAATATCGCACCTCTCGACAAGGTCGCTAACAGCGCAAACAAAAGCAGGCATAGCAAAATCCACTTCTTCCAAGTTTTGCCAGCAACGACTGCAGGCAACTCGACGCTTCGCAGGTTGGTATGATTATGCTAATCATTTCGGCTTAACTTTTTGTAGTCAAAACTCGTACGAAAACTGCATCTTTTTCGGCAAGTTTTTTGCTGATTATAATCTGCATATTTGCAAGATTTTAATAAATATCTTATTTAGCACCACCAGTAAAAAGGTTGCATTCGGGTTAAATTTCTTGATCATCTTGTAGTGAACTGATAAAAGTTTTCTTGGACGGCAGACGTTTTTCAGGAAATCGCGGACATTTATTTCTTGTGCGTTCTTGGCGCCAATCTCATTATCAGCATGCTGTCGATAAAGAATCGATGGAAGTGAGACATAAACAATTTTTCCATGCTTAGCAACGTTAAGAGCTATCCACCAATCGTACATTATTGCTTCTTCTGGAATAGGTATCGAGATGACCTTGGCTTTTTTGTTTATCATCATTGCACAGCCCGTTACTACGTTTTGAGCAGAAATTTTGTTTAAGTTGTTGCCAAGTTGGGGTAAAAGTTTTTGGTAACTCCACATGGACTCAGCGATTATGTTCAAATTGGGGTCGACAACTTTCAAATCGGTATGTACCAAAACAGGTTTCTCCGGATAGAGTTGCTCGGCGGATTTCATCACCCTCAAAGTCAGTTCTATCTTATTTGGCAACCAGACATCATCCTGGTCGCTAAACATAATGTATTCGGCATTTGTGTATTCCAATAATTGTCCAAAATTCAAATTTGCTCCGAGATGATGCTTGTTGTCCGTAATCAACTTGATCTTGTTCGGATACTTTGTTTGATAATCCGTTATGATACTCACCGTATTGTCATGAGATCCATCATCTCGGATTAAAAGTTCCCACTTTTTATTCGACTGAGCCAAAATAGAGTCTATTTGTTGTTTCAGGTATTTTTCGCCGTTGTATGTGGCCATACAAATTGAAATTTTTGACATGTGTGTTTCCTGAAAAATTCAGTAGATAGAAGGTTGATGTCTTTGAGTCGTTTTGTCGATTTCCAAAATCAGGACAAAAATAGCTATGATTCCCATGCCTACCGAATTAAGCAAGTAAGGGTTCGTCATTGAAGAGATAATAACTGCTGCTATTGAACTGAAAATTGCTTTACGTACCCAAGTCGTCCTAAGGGTTCTCTCTCTCTTGTTATTGCTCGCCTTAGATGCAATCATAAGCTGAAGGAAGTAGATGGCCCACCACATGACTCCGAGTACACCCAACTTCATTAACAACGAAAAAGGCACTAATTCAAAAGAATACGGCTCCTTTTTACTACGGACTAAACCTTCGACAGTGGCGCCGTAGCCCTTGCCCCAAAGCGGGTATTTCTGCCATTGATCTAACAAGGGCGATACTTGAGCAAATCTAGCTACGTTACTTACGTCATTAGTCGTGTCCCATGTGGACAAAAAGCGCTGTCGCAGCAACTTCAGATTGTTAGCGTTACCTAATCCCAGAAGAAAAACAGGCAATACAAGGAGCAACGTTATTCTTACAAAGTATTTCCTGACCGGGATTCTCTGAGCCGACGCTATGAACAAAACTACAACACCAAAAACAAAGCCAAGCCACAGCCCTCTCGCATAAGAAAACAGTAAACCCATAATAATGCTTGTCAACATAACATATTTTAAAATAGATAACCGTCCTCTCCAGATTAGCTCTGAGAAAAGAAAAAGACAGGCGGGAAGATAAAGTAAGCTCTGCGGTAAATAAATCCTGGGGAATCCTCCCGGCATAAGCCCCGAACATATTTCAAAATTCAGATTCCTCATGTTTGCGGCAAATCGATACAAATTGACATAGCCTAACATGTAAAGTAGAATTACTAAGTTAGCTCCAAGTGAAAGTACAAACGTCAAAGTCGTAAAAGAATTTACTACAAATCTGAACGACCACTTTTCATAAAAAGCAAAACAGAACCACGGTAGCGTGTAGAGCAGGCACACCAAACCGTTTGAATCTGCAAAAGCATAGTGGAAACCATTCCCGTTGATTATTGATAGGAACAATCCCCAGACAACAAGGTTTGTCAGCACAAAGAAGACAGAGATTTTTGTTTGGTTGGGAAATGGAAATCTTCTTCTCAGGAAAACGCAGAGAACGAATACATAAAAGTTTAATAGAAATAAAAGCCATCTTAACGGCATTCCATAGAGGCTAATAACTCTGCCTGTGCCTAGGAGGACAATTTCACTGAGCGTGATCAAAAACAGTATCCGTCCAGACGACAAATGGCTTTTCCCATCGCGTTTTCCGCCCCGCACCCCAATTGGTTTCATTGATGACGGCATCGCTGATCGTTCTTCGAGAATATCAAAATAATTATCGAACCTGAAAACTCCGGAGGAAACTCTTCGTTTTGCGTCCTAACTTCCGTATTATCGAATTGCCCATACTTTTTATTTGATGCTGGTACTACATTAACTCAGCCTGCGGAACATCTATCCACCTCGGCTTGGAGTTCTTCTGTATTTCGTTGCAAATGTTGATAATCCTTTCCGAGGCCAAGGAGGCGTTGTAATCTCTTAGGCACTCTAACAAAACCCAGAGTGCCGGTTGCAGATTGCTGTCATTCCTGCGAAAGCAGGAATCCAGACACACGACAGTAAGGTTTTGTTAGAGCCTCTTAATATAATCTGCCTGTTTATGGCCCCCATGGACTTCTGATATTTTTCAATTTCCAGAATTAGCTCGGTTATGTCAAAATTTTTCTTAAATGTCCTTCCAGAAAAATTGCGCTTTCTTATCTCGGATATATTTTCCTCGGTTATCATTCCATCGCCGCCCTGGTAGTCATACACTATAGCTACTCTTCAACAAGCTATAGCCTCTAAAATACCTCTTCCCAACGATATAACTATGTTAGCACATTCGGCAAAACTGCTTGTGCAAATAACGCATTGGTAGGGCATATTTGAGGATTTACCCACACATTCAGTCTTCCTTCTGCCCAGGCTTTTATGTAATCTAAAGAACCATTCTTCATATATTGTTCAATATCAAATGGTGCGAAGATGATAGGTTTATCTGTTCCCTTAAATACGCCTGGCCATTATAGGTTGCCAATAAAATATCAATGTTTGGTTTATGACTCATTACCAAACCTGAAAATGGTTATAAATAAGCCTGGGGAAAAAATCAAACTTTCAACTTTGTGACATCAAACGTCCAAATAAAGTCATGCTCAGCGGAGGAATCTTCTCCAGATATACTTCAGAAAGCGGTACAACTTTGGCCATCTGGCGACCGCAGCCTTGAATTTGATTTTTATTCTTGAAGAGAGAGGACGGCCCGGATACGCCTGTTCAGACAATGCAATCGATTTAAAAAGAACGTTTGCGAGAAACTTGTAGTCTGGTCCCTTAATTTTGGGCTCGTAGGTATTCCTGCGATATGATTCGTGATTAGTTATCAGATGTATACCCATTTTTTTACCAATCTCAAACAAATCACTGCCAGGATGAGGTGTATAAAACGCAGGCGAGCAATGATAAGGTTTTATTTGCTCAAGCATAGATAATGTTTCAAGGACCTCTTCATTGGTTTCAGTAGGTAAACCAAGCATATAGTTTGCCCATATCTTAATGCCCAAGTCCTTACAAATTCGTGCTGCTTCAAGATTTTGCTGGCGAGTGCATCCTTTCTGAAGAAATTTAAGAACACGATTAGAGCCGCTTTCAAAACCAATGATAAACAATTTTAGGCCGGATTTACACAGATCCTCAACCATGTCTCTGTGCTTGCAGATAATATCTGCTCTGGACTGAGCAACAAAAGGCTGGGCAAAACCTTCGGCCTTGTATTGTCTGCAAAACTCCACTACCCATTCACGATTCTCAGTCAGACAATCATCGTGGAGCATAAAGGAATTGAAATGATAGCGATTGTTCAGATATTTTAATTCATCGATGATGCTTAGTACGGAGCGTTGGCGGATCTTCCGACCGAACATTATTCTTTCAGCAGGCTGGCAATAATTGCAGTTGTATTTGCAACCACGCCCAGCAATCAATGTGACAAACGGGGCTTTTAAAAATGGTACAAAGGGTTCCTCAGGACATTCAAACAAGTCGCGATCTGCCCAGGGAGATTCATCCAAATCTTCCAGCCGATAACCATCCACTACTTCAGGCAGGATTTTTCCATTGACTAAATCATCCACCAATTTCGGGAAAGTAATCTCTCCTTCACCCTTGACTACACAATCTATGCACTGCAGCCCTTCTAATTCCTCCGGGCAAATGGATGGATGTGGGCCACCTACAAAGATTTTTGTTGCATGTTTAATCTCTTTAATTATTTCCGCTGTGGTAACACCGGCATTGTAGTCAACGCTCATCATTGTAATCCCTACAATTTCTCCGACTTTGTCTTTGACTATCCGACGAAAATGCCCCCATCCTGTCAACCGTCGAAGGTCTATGAGGTTAACTTCATAGCCTTTGCTCTTGAGTGCGGAGGACAATATAGCGAGGCCGTGGTTCATCCATGAACCTTCACTGCCTTCGAGCGAATTAAAGCCGCACTCGGTAATTCCAGGATATATAAGAGTAACTCTCATTTTTCAACGTATCCCCACAACAGGCCCACGGCTTTTTTGTAAACACTTAAACCGAAAAATGTAAAAAAGATGACTAACAACAATTTGATGTTGAACGGATACAATTTGATAGCTTTTACTAAATAGCCTCTGCCATTTTGCGTTTTCTTGTGGACCACCAACAAATTTCCAATGTCGATATACTGTTTTGCCAGCAGCTTTCTCTTTTTTGCAAACTCTTCAAAATGTTTCTGCAGGATTAACTCCAGTGCTTTTATACGGGCGTCCTGATCAGAAGAAATACTTTTTTTTTGAGGATATACAATCAACAAAGGCTCGCCGATACACTTGAAATGGTAATGTTTAGAAATCCTAATAAAAAACTCCCAGTCGTGAAAACAAGTAAGGTGCTCGTCAAAAACCCCTGCTTTTGCAAAACATTCTTTTCTGACAACGGCAGATGGCAGAGCTATAAAATTCCCTTGCAGGAGAGCTTTGTCGATAGCTCCTTCTTTCTTCATTTTAGGCAAGAGTACATAATTTTTTGCCCTGTCTTTCACTTTCCAAAATCTTGTGTAGACAACGCCGACCTCATGAGGCGCTATCTCAAAAGCTTTCATCTGCTTTTCCAATTTTCTTGGCAACCATTCATCGTCGTCGTCGATGAAGGCAATGTACTCTCCCTTGCAAATCTCCAAGGCTGCGTTTCTCGCTGCTGAAGCCCCCCGAGATATATCATTTTCAAGAAACTGGATCCGCGGGTCCGCAAAAGACATCACGATTTGTCGGGTATGATCTGTTGAACCATCATCCACCACAATAATTTCGAAATCTTGATAGGTCTGATTTAACACGCTTTCGATAGCCCTGCGTATCAAATGTCCTCTGTTGTAAGTAGGAATTATGACTGATACCAGGCCTGGCTCATACTCTTCACTCATCCACTGGCTGTGGCGAGGCTTAATAGCATAACTTTCCATGCGCTCTGGACTATCCTGCTTAATATCAGCCATTTAAAAGGTTTTGATAAATCTCAACAAGTCGGTCGTTTAATTTGTTAATATCGTAATTGGCTTCGACATAGGCACGACCGGACCGGCCCATCTCGGGCCATATTTCAGGGTGTTCAATTAAATAAATCAGCTTTTCAGCCAAGGAATCAACGTACAGCCTGAAGCATAACCAGAAGACCCTTCTTGGCGGTATTAACTGCTTTCCTTTTTGCACGTGCTCCGAGCGCTCTCGCTACAACCAGCGGGTCAAGTTGAACAGACGCTGCGAAAAATTTCCACATCCTGGCTTCATGCCTCCAAGACCAAGCCAACCTAAAGAGGCGATTTGCTGCATCTTTGCTAATGGTTAGCTTCTCTAACACAGAGAGGGCTTGTTTGGCCACGAAAGCATCATATATAGAGCGGGTTATGAGTGCAGCTTGAACGGCATCATCCAAGGTCTCAAATCGCCCGAGCCTGATATTGTGACATAACTCAAATGGAACCTCGTATCCAAGAATCCCTGACATCATTCGCTGACCAGCCTTTGCGCTATTGTATGCCTGGGTTTCAGCATGACGATGGGAAATGTTGTGGTCATGCCATCTGTATAGTAAATACACTTCCGGCAGGTTTGCAAAGCGAGTAATCGAACTCAAGCGTTGCCAAAGGTCGCGATCCTGGTTAGCTACAAGCTCTTCACTATAGCCGCCTACACACTCGATTATTACTTTCCTAAAGACCACAGACGGATGTGCCAGAGGTGTAGTGAAGCATAGTGCCCATAGAATTTGTGCGTGGGTTGTTGGTACACGGTGCACATGCATGCGTTCTCCGTCACAGTCGATCAACTGGATAGAGGTTCCAACCAGTCCAATGTCAGGTTGTTTATCTAAAAGCCCTACCTGTGCGGCTAACCGCCTTGGTAAGCTAATATCATCAGCGTCCATACGAGCGATGTATTCGCCTATGGCGAGTTTGAGGCCTTTGTTTAAGGAACGGCTTAGACCGATGTTTTCTTCGTTCTGGATGAGCCGGATACGAGGGTCGGCGTAGGAGCGGATAATCTCAACCGAGCTGTCAGTAGAGCCATCGTCAATAATCAGAAATTCAAAATCCTTGAAGGTTTGGCCTAAGATGCTATCAATCGCCTCACGAAGATATTTCTCGCCGTTGTAAACGGACATTAGAACGGTTACTTTCGGTCTTGTTGTCCTCATAGATTTCTACGGGAAAAGACACCAGTGACTATCGGTCCTGTCGCCGGTTTTCCTTTCCAAGTGTTATCTTCCTTACGTGCCTGATTAAACTCCTGCCAAACCGGAGCGGATGCCTCATTCGTATTCTTAAACGAGTAAAATAAGAGCGCGTCATGAGTGATATCGTTTTTTCAAAACTATTCCCATACGAAATGTTCTTTCCTTGGCAAGGTCCTTTTCGGGCTAAGATTTGAGCTACTATACTACGTCTCCCGTGATATGTAGTCGATCTTTGTCTTGAAATAATGGGTACAAAGCCGACACTTTCAAACAATATGCAAAATGAATCCTTCTGAAAATAGTTTATGTGAGTTACCGGGTCAGCTTTTGGTCTCGTAGCTCCAAACAACTCTACGGGAACCTCTGCATATACGAGACCTTTGTTTCTCAGGTAGTCCGTAAAGCCGGCGGCCAGTTTCTTGGGAGAGGCCACATGTTCAAATACATGCCGGCACATAATAAGGTCAAATTTATGACCCCCGGGAATATCTTCCAAAGTATTGCCAAGACGAGTAATCCCAACCATTGGGGACTTATTATAATCAACGAGGTAACAATTATGATCTCTTTCTTTCATAGGAATCAAAAGATGTCCAGCCCCTCCCCCATAATCCAGAATATCCAAGACATCAGAGGTATATTCGAGGTGAGATTTTGCCATGTCTAATATGTCAATAGCTTGCTTGTGTTCCTGCTTCATAGCTTTGGGGGAAATAGCTCTTGACGAACCTATATCCTTTTCTACCACAGCCAAGTGTTGATATTTATTATCCACCTCTTGCTCATCTGGCCTAGGGAGATCGATAACGAAGCCGCATTTTTTACATACACACCTTTTCATTTCGACTATCTTTTCATTTGTGTGCCACAGATCAAAAAAAACGGCTTTTTGGATCTTAGGGTATCCTGAATTCCAGCGCTCGTCTGCTGCTTTTTGTGTTCTGGTCCCTGTCTGATGCCATTCGTTTTCAGAACAGACCGGACAATGCATTTCATAATACATCCTAGAATACCTACCTTATATTCTGGTCCATTTATCCGGAATGAGATCACTCGTATCGAACTTTTCGCATGCATGCCATGACTTGGGAGCAAAAACTATTTTGTCCCTTCGCTGGGCCAGCCATGCACCCCACCAGGAGAAACTGCTATTAGCGATAATATGGTGCTTACACTGACTCATCAGACGCAGGTCTTCATACGCTTTATCTGGGCCATTGTGGTCGACGACCGTCATCGAATAAGGCAGTTTTAGATTCTCACGCACCCATTCCAAGTCATCTCCAAAAATAAAAAAATGCGACCCGCTATATTTATCTGATAAATATTTTATGGCATTGTAATAATAATCCAATGAAACCGCGCCAAGTTTCTTTACCGCACGTTCATTAACATTGCCGCCGGAAAGGCCATGTAGTCTTCTGACGTGAACGCATATTGAATTTGTTTTGATTATTTCTCTGGCAATCTTCAAATTCATACCAGTAAGTGAGGTTTTTACTGTGAATTCTTTACGAATAATTTCTTGAATATATAGAAAGTACTTTTCACTTTGCCAGTAGCCATCAAGATAGACGCCGTTGGGGAGGCTCAGAATATCAGGATCAAAATGAAAGGAAAGCTTTTCCCTGATATATGTTGAAGCCGTCTTTGGTGGCCTGCGCAATGTCCGGCTAAGCACACGCTCTACGATCGGCCGTTTTGTCAAGGCCGTGATTTCCTTCAAAGAAGCAAAGTTCTCCTGGATATTGAAATGGCCCAAACTGTACTTACGTCGGTAAAAATCATTTTCGAATCCTGTTAATACATCAAGCTTAAGAGCCACACTATTCTTTGCAGCAATTTTCCGCCCAAGCGCGTATTGAAAAAGCTGATTGCCTAAACCACCGTATAGTTTTACTATCACCATTATATTTATACCTACTTAGGTTTTTCTACTCGTGTCAAGACTTGTTGTTTAATCCATTGATAAGTTTTTTGAAGGCCCTCTTTTAATGGCAACTTTGGTTCCCAGCCTAATTTCTCTCTTACAAGCCTATTATCTGAGTTTCTACCTCTCACACCCAGTTGTGTCTGGGTATGTTTAATCCTCAATTTCTTACCGGCAATATCCATAATTATTTTGGCAAGACCATTTATTGTTATCATCTCATCAGAGCCGATATTAACCGGACCTGTGAAGTCCGAATCCATCAGCCTTCGCACACCTTCGAGGCATTCGTCTATATAAAGAAAAGATCGCGTCTGCTTACCATCACCCCATATCTCTATTTCCCCACCGTTCTGCGCCTCTGCGACCTTCCGACAAAGGGCAGCTGGCGCTTTTTCCCTCCCGTCATTCCATGATCCTTCAGGACCGAATATATTGTGAAACCTGGCGATACGAACGTCCAGACTATTATTTCTGTAATAGGACAAATACATTCGCTCGCTAAATAGTTTCTCCCAACCGTATTCGCTGTCAGGAGCAGCAGGATATGTCGAATCCTCCGAACACTTTGGGTTATCTGGGTCCATTTGATTGTGCTTCGGATAAACACAAGCAGACGAGGAATAGAATACTTTCTTAACCCCTACCCTTGAGCATATAGCAACCATATTCAGGTTTATCATCGCCGAATTATGCATAATCTCAGAGTCATGCTCACCGGTAAAGACAAAGCCTGCCCCACCCATATCAGCAGCCAATTGATATACTTCATCAAATGGCCGATCCGTAACCTTCTTACAGACCGTGGGGTCCCGCAAATCACCTATAACAAAATCGTCTGCTTCGCTCTCATGAAATTCGTGATACTTCAGGTCAACTCCGCGCACCCAAAACCCCTCCTTTTTGAGTCTTTTGCCTAGGTGGCCACCAATAAAGCCACCTGCACCACACACTAGGGCTGTCTTATTTTCTGACATGATTTTTCTCCTTCTTTACACGAAAAATCATCTCAAGCTTAATCCGTCTTCTTGACTAAAGCCAAATACTGACAGGCCGCATACTGAAACATCTGGTTACCCAGTCCTCCAATAAGTCTTGTGATGACCATTACTGTCAAGTTCTCTTAGAGCTTCTCGATATCCGAACAAAACTCGCATAAACCTTTTTCTTAATTGCTCGAAATATTTTCATTCCCAACCTTTTAGCCCTACGAAAAACAGCAGCCAAAATTTCAGGAATTGACTTTTGCTTGAGCTTTGAATAAATTTCCGACACACTCTTTTTCCACGGGTGTTCTTGAACTGGAGTGCTGTCAGAGTACTCAGAAAAAGCTGTGTAATAATGCAGTTTGTTCAGAAATTGCGTTTTCTTATCTTCATCAATTTTTTCTATGATATAGTCAAGGTGCTTGATTTTATCAGGCCTAAGTTCATACCACTCGATATATTCAACATAACGTAATAAAAAATCATCAACTGTTGAGGAAAGGCGTAGAGGGTATTTACTACTATTAAACTTCCTTTGAACAATAGTCGCGTTTTCGATGACACTGAATATGTAATAAGGCTTTAGGTGTATCTTTTTATACTGTGGCAATGATTCATACAGGTCAAATCTAAATTCTAACTCACCGTTCAAAAAGAAATCAATGTAGGTCTGCGATTCAGCTTTGTTGGATACCTTAACCTCAAACCCTTTATCCAGGTAGCTATTGGCAATGCTGAGTATTTGTTTCGTAAAGGCGCCCTTGTCATAACAAAACACATCTATGTCGCTACCTTTATAATAATTCGGGAAATCCTCATTCTTTACTATCACATAAGCCTGGTCTTTCACGTTAAAAAAGAAATTATCCAGATTAAGTTTATTTGAATATTTCATTTTATCACCACTATGGGAAAATTATTTATACCCCTGAATTTTAGTACGGCTGCTCGATGCACACCATCCAGGATTAAATATTGATTTGGCTTCAATTCCTTTGTGAGTATATAAGAAGTAGCGTAAGGTGGGTCCAGGTATGCAAAATTCTGAGACAATTCCATTAACTTCTGAACAGAATAATCGCAAGTCAACGCCCAACCCATAAATTTGTTCAAGTATTCCTTATAGGCTCTTGTGTTACCCGTTAAACACAAAGAATGGGGTGTTTGTTCTATCTCAAGTGCTTCTTTCGAAAAAGATTCTTTCGTGCCTCTCAAGATATTGCAGCGTAGTTTTGATGAATTAACGCACCGTATCGTAAATTTATCAAATTTGTGGATATAATAAGGCAGAGATAAGTTGGGGTTGGGAACATTTTTCAATCGCCCAACGCCATCCTTAAATCCCAAATATTTCAATATGTGGTCAACTTGAGATTCATTGTCAGATGCATGAACTACATGGTCTTCTGTTCGTCTATCATCCTTGCGTTCATTAAGTTTATTGCGGATTTCTTCTTTAATATTTTTAATCCGTTCACATTCAATGTGTCTGAAATCGCCCTCGCCGCGATATATCTGGCGAGCATCTGTATTGTGAAGAAATACAAACAAAACCTCAGGTTCTGTTGTAATCAAATACCTGGTTTTTTCCTTGAGGTGATAAAAAGGAGCATAGTCGTAAGAGTATACTACCTTCACAAGATGCCGGATGCTTTTAGGTTTGTGCTTAACTATCCTCACTATAGTAATGTTCTCGGTGTTGCGGATAATATCAAGGATTACATCCTTGTATTTCAGGCCATGTCCCCAAATTATAAAATAGTCGTATCTTTCTCTTCTGAGATAGTTCATAATCGAGCGATTCTTCTCAACAGTGCTTTCAAGCGGGATTTTTTCAACGGCTTCTCTCGGCCGGAATCGCTTGCGAGTATGATCTGTTTTTGTTCGTAGTATTGCTTTACCAGTTTCGCTCTTTCCTTCGAGTCCAAAGATAACTGTCCATTTTCACATCTTTTCAAAGCTCGATAGAATCGTTCCAGGAGTGGTCCACCTACATTGACTTCCACGTTCCCCGGTTCTGAACCAATAGCACACTCGCTTACAGTAACATTTTTGTTGCTTTCATGGCGCTCTCTACAGCGCTGACAATACTCTGGTACTGGCTCAATGTAATAGCCCGTCCACCCAATGTCTGCCAGACCGGATGTATTACTACTATATTCACCGTCAAATGCGCCTACTTCGACAAAACATCCATCAGTCCGTTGCCCGAAATACTGCTCATAAATCACATCGATCTTCGGCACTTGACAGGTAGGAGGAAGCTTGTAAAAAGGCGGGGTTTCATCTACAGTAGCCTTACCTGGCTTTAGACAACGTCTGATTCTTTGCAGTATAGACATAGTCTTTCGCACTTTTCTCATCGCTAAACGGGCTCCAAGCTGGCCTCTGAGGCCGATTTTCTGGCTCGTTTGCATACCAGTAGCACTTCTACGGGGTCAAAAAACCACTTTGTCAAAACCGTGGGTCACTAAGCTCAATAATGGATTTATACAAGCTGGATTTGCCAAGATAAAAGAGTAGAGAAGAATAAGGATAACGATGCAGAGTTGCAATACTCAAGAATATCAGTGCGGTTAATATTTCGACCTTTTTGTAGTCAAACCCTTTCTTCTTTATATAATCCTTGAAACAAGCCTCACATTCAACCAGGGTGCTTTTCCTAAGAAAACAATAATCAATAATGTTTAGCCTACGATGTACTTCATAAAGATTTCTACTTATAAGCTCATGGCAAATAATAAGCCCATGGTTTAGCTTGGCAAAATCATAATAGATGTCACCGTATTCTAAAATACCACTGAAGTCCTGTCGTAAGTCCAACAGAGTAAATGGCGAAGTATTACTATCATCATTAATCAGTATATTCTCAAAATGACAATCACCATGGTACCTGGTTGGAATGCCCCGCGCCAGATAATCCCAGTCAACCTTATCAAGAATGTCCATCAATTTAAACATCTGTTCTCCATTAATGATCTCTTGCGAATCAATCTGTTCAAACCGCTCAAAATATTGATAAACCCTCTTGTAAGTTTTATCCTTATAGAACTCCATGGTCTTTTTATGAAATTCTTTTTCTTCTTCCTTGGAAAGCTTTTTATTCACCCAGAACTTATCCATCCAATCTAAGAAATATTTGAATTTCTCTACTGTAGGATTCTTGGAAAAGATTTCACCCTCAATTTTTTCGTAAACATACATGTTTTCAGATGAATCGATTACCCGGGGAATGTAATTACCTAGGAATTTAGTTCTTTTGACTCTATTGGATATGAATTCTGAATCAATTGAAAATTTAATCACCTTCCCATTCACGAACCAAATCGCCTCATCTGGTTTTTCAAGTATGTTAGGTGCCGACTCAGATCGGTAAAGATTACGAACTTTTTCTAGTGAATCCAAATTGCCTGTATCGTACCATGTGAAACACCTGGCAAAAATTTTCTTCTCCAACAAAAACTTTAAACCGTAGCTTTCACCCACTTCAACCGAGCCGTGTTCCTGTCCATCCTTCATGGCTTTCCAAAGAAGCTCATAATCATAAATACCGGCTAACCCAATATATGGTTTTACATTATCCCCAGACGCCCCCTTGCTTAATATATCTGTGACCATGCCCATCTCATCAAATTGAATTGCCCTGTAATCTTCTGTATTATGGCCCAGTGCATACCCCATCCAATTATTCTCAGGCTCCGGAATCTGCTCTGCTACCATAGTATCATTGGCACAGAATATAAAAGGACACTGTAGATGTTCTTCACATTTCAGCAGGGTATACCCCAATCCAGATCCTTCACCTTCAAACAGATCGACATCCACTATCGTAATCTTTCTTTCCGGATGGGCAAATCTTAAATAATCAATGACCGTTTCTTTCTTGTATCCCACAGGAACTACAATAGGTACTTCAATGGGAAACTTCTCAATAATGTGGGAAATAACTGGTGTATTTCCAACCGTAACCAGGGACTTATTTACGTGTTTTGAAAGGTTTTTGAGTCTGGCCCCCAAACCAGCAGATGTAATGACGACTTTATACTTCATCTGTTTTTGCCTCCCTTGTAGCACTCTTGAAATTGTGCTTTCGAATGAGTTTCTCTGCCATACTCATCCCGCAGTCTAACCACATCATCCAGTTCTGGTGTTGAAGCTTCCAGATAAACACAATCTTCAAGGGCCTCCATCCGATGTATTATAAAAGGTTCGAGAGTCAATGCATCATGGGGTTTCATAACAATTTCATGTAAATCCTCCAGCTTGTCACCCATGTAAACCTTTAGAGCCCCGCTTAATACATAGACAGTTTCTTTCTTTGTTTCATGATATTGAACGCTGCACTTGTGCCCCTTATTCATTTTCAATCTTTTAAAGACGTACTTGTCATTGTGCTCAATTACCTCTTCGTATCCCCAGGGCTTATTTGTTCTTTTCATGTTATTTCCCTTATTTAACCAGTTGCCCGAGAGCCAGAACATGGGATTTAATCTTTGTTTTAATCATGTCATCAAGTTCCGATTCCTTAATCCCCAATTCCCTTAATATCTTGTTCTTCAATTCTACAAAAGCTGGTTCGGAAAAAACATAATGTCCGCCGATATTTATAACTTTCTCCTTTTCTTCTACTGGATCAAAATCGGGCCTCACCCATTTTTCCCATCGCTTTGATTCATAGCAGATCGCATAGAACTCATCAAAGAGTGATTTCGGCAAATTCCTTAGTATATCCAGGTATATGCTCGTTTCAAACTGTCCTAATTCAGGACCAATGTTGATGGCATTTAAACCCAAATCGAACCTGATTTTGACTTCTTCAATCGAAAGATAATCACCATTGTGCTCTTTGCTTAATAAATTGTGTTTTCTGCAGACAGAAATCATTCGCTTCAACCTCTCAGCATCAAAGACACCAGTGTTCTTCTGTGCACCAAGATCTAATCCTGTTCCTGACTGCACAACTGCGTAAGTGATCTGGGAATAAACTTTTTCTGATAAAGAAGATTGTAAATCCGTTATGAGCTTACCTAATTCTTCACTGGTAAACTTTCTGATCGCCTCTTCGGTTCCAACTTCAAAATAACAGCTTGGGTTCTTTTGATAACAAAAGTTTATACACTCGATCGTTTCATCTAGCCCATCCTTATAATCCGGATATTTCTTCCAGGGATCGATGTGGATCAAATCCATATACTTTGTATCTTCCGCTAAAGAATCAAAACCATCATCATCAACATATCCCTGACCAGGCCCCCCATGATCTCTTTGCAGAACTATTGAGTTACTATTCTCCCTCACATAAGAGCTAAAATCTTTCGTTGTCCAATGATTGACATAGCCTCCATCGTACTCCACCTGTCTTCTGGATGGTATGAAACCAACTTTGAAGTTACCTTCATTGTTGACTGCAATAATGGCATCAACAACATTTTTGCTCATAGGTCCAATGAAGAATCTTATATCACTATTAATCATCGAAAAACCTTCTTAATATTTCTAAGCAGGCATCCAGAACAGCTCCTTCGCCAGCTTTTGATTCTGTCACAAAGTCGGCGCTCTCTCTCGCTTCCTTTCTCGCACTTGCGGGTGCTATCCCAAATTTACATGCTTTGAGTATCTTTGCATCGTGGTAGCTATCTCCCATATAAATTAGGTTATTGAGGTCATAATTCCTTTTGGCATATTCGTACCTATTGTTCTCAGAAACTAATTCCAATTCATAGCCCATATCGTCAACTACTCGCTTCTTTGTAATTGGAAACCCCCGCTTATCTGCGGTTATAAATCTTATTGTTACCTTACCTCCTAGAAGTTTTAAGCCATCATTGTCGTGAGGGCCAAATATTTTGAAAGCTTTTCCCTCCGCAGAGTATAGAAACTGACCTGTATTCAAAACTCCATCCACATCAAGGAGAAAAACTGATTTCTTCATTTTCACCTATAACTCCTCTTTTATCGCTTCAATATATAAGCTTAAACGTGGGCTGTTTGTATCAAAGTAACGTGTATCTCTCATTTCAGGGAAGATACTTTGACCACGGCGAGATTTTAGCACTGTACTAAAACCGACTTCGTTGAGAAATTTAGTTAGTTTACTTTCTGTCCACCAGTTTATATGTTCTTCAGGCCTTTCTTCCTGAACTAAAATGCTACACTGTTGTACACATATATCAAAAGCTTCTTCAAGGGGTTTACTAGAGAATAAATCATCAACCTCCTCATCTGTTAAAGGTTTTGTTGCCTTGTTATGGTATGTAGACGCCTGTCTAGCAAAGGCCCATAGAAATAGCTGTTGAATTGACGCATCTTCGATAATAGGTAGTGAAAAATACTCAGAACTTGTTGCGTGACTCTTCTTTCCGTAGTCACGTATACGGAAAAAAACCGTTTTATCTCCTCGTTTATATGCATTAAACAAATACTCCATATCTGGACATACTATCCGAATCCCCCCTCCGGCTTTCAACTTTAGAAAAGACTCACGAAAGAAATTTTCTACTGCCTCATCAGATACATGTTCTATAACATGTGACGTATAAATCAAATCAATAGAATTGTTGGGATAAGGAAGGGGAGTTAGAGACAAAAGATCCCAGTCAACCGTATTGGGACTTTGCCTGTCTTTGTAAAAATCACTAATCTTATCTACATTTAACCAATTCTTATGATAAAAACTGCCTGCCCCAACGTTAATAAATATTTTATCATCTAGCAGAAACTCATGTTCTTGGGCTTTTCGAACAGCCACATTTAAGAGAACCTCATAGCCCAATATTGAAAGCTCAATTTTTTGATTAAGGTGATGTTTCATCCAGTTCTTGAGTTTGAGAGGTATAGATAATTTTTGCACATTCTCCTTATTCAATGACCCTAAAAACTTCCTTCTGACAAGCTCATGGTCTTCCCATCTGTAAAAAACATATTTTATCTTGTCGGTGAATGTATCCACATGTTGTCTTGACGCCGTATGGGGTGAAACATCATATTCTTTCCGGTGGTCATATAAAGTTGAAAACTTATCCATCATTTCGGAATTTGAAAAAAACCACAGATCCAAAAAACCTACGCCCTCATTATGATTCTCTTTGTTTGCATTCAATCTTCCAATACTAAGATTCCGAGCATCATTCCAATGAGATGCATAAAAATCGTTAGGGTCATATCTATCGAGAATAACGTCTGTAAAAAATGCCAGGTCTAATCTGGAGACCATCACCCAGTCATAAACAAAACCATTTTCAATTTCATATTCTCTCTTTAATTCGATAGTTTTCTTCGAGCTATACCATCTACTATAGGCCCTGTGCTTCCCATCATTATTTCTTCTGTCAAACCATGTGAATCTCTTCTGTTTTTGGAAAATGCTTCCCTGGGGCTTGTATATTTCTTTTAATTCTTGTTCTAAATTAATACTCCAGCTATGAATAAAAACTTCAACATCGTTTTTATCTAAAATATGTTGTTTATAGTGCTCATAGGCTATCATATAATCGATATTTCCACCTTTACCATCTTTTCCTTCTTTACCCCCCACTAAACCATATAAGCAAAGAGCAATTCTTTTGTTCTTTACCTTTTCACTGTTCATTTAGGTCTAGCTCCCCCACTTCTTTTTTGTATGACCATTTATGCTTCACCGCCATAAATCCTACTTTTGAACTCAATAAGTCTATGCCTACAGAATAGTAATCAGCTGGCTGCACCTCAAATTGGCATATTTCTGCAGGTGTAAGATAATTTGCTATCGCCGGACGGAACATCCCAACCGCGAGAATATATTGTCCTCCCGTTAAGATTAACTCCTCAATGGTTAACCTGAAACGCACCTTACCTTCACCTCTCTCGAGGACAGTACCACCAAATGGGGTCGAAGTAAGATACAAAAGTTCAACACCTTGCAAAGTACGGATAAACACCCTAACTCCTGGATTATTAACGGGCTTTTTGAATTCAAAAAGTAGTTCTATATTCAATGGCTTGCCTGTTTTAGGATGCGCGTCAACTGTTTCACCATAAATAGAGAAGGATTTTAGGCTAACTACATCGCTTTCTAGTATATTGCCCGATTCAGCTTTTCTATTAGACAGTGAAGACATCGCAGATGAAACATATTCATCAACAACAACCCCAGGATCGCCGTCTCGTTGGACACTACCGTCGGTTAATAACATAACCCTTTCACAAAGCTTTCTTATCTGCCCCATGTTATGACTCACAAATAATACTGTTCGCCCCTCCTTCGCCACATTTTGCATCTTTCCAAGGCACTTCTTTTGAAAGATCACATCCCCCACGGCCAGCACCTCGTCTACCAGAAGAATCTCCGGCTCCAGATGGGCCGCCACTGCAAACGCCAGGCGGACGTACATACCGGACGAATAACGTTTTACCGGCGTGTCTAAGAATTTTTCCAACTCGGCAAAGGCAACGATTTCGTCGAACTTGCCTTTTATCTCCTGCCGGGTCATACCAAGAATGGCACCATTTAGAAAAATATTTTCCCGCCCTGTAAGCTCCGGGTGAAAGCCGGTTCCCACTTCCAGGAGGCTGGATACACTGCCCTTGATGCGAACTTTTCCGGTGGTCGGCTCGGTAATCCGGCTGAGAACCTTTAGAAGCGTTGATTTTCCTGCGCCGTTAGGGCCTATTATGCCAATGCGCTCTCCCCGTTGAACTTCAAAATTGATGTCCTTGAGTGCCCACAACTCTTCAATGTTGTCATGTGTATGGTATTGTGGGTTGCGGATTCTGGACCACATAGCCTTGGCCTTGTTGGTGATAACGTCTCTGAGAGCGACATATCGCTCTTTGGCTTGATGCCCTATAATATAGGACTTCCCAAGGTTCTCGGCTTTTATTACGATATCGGACATGATGGTCTCTAAACGCTTGTAACTCAAATAATATCGGCGAATGTTCTTTCCATTTTCCTGAAACGCCTGATTCCGAAGAAAAGGAAGGCGGCGGTAATTCCGAGCGATATCGTCATTCCCTGCCAATGTATGGCTGATTCGCCTCCCAATATGGCCCAACGGAAGCCGTCAATGACGCCGACCATTGGGTTCAGGGAATATATGAGCCTGTATTTTTCAGGAATGATGGAACTGCTGAATCCAACGGGGGAAACATACAGTCCCATTTGTATCAAGAATGGAATGACGTAGCGAAAATCCCGATACTTGACGTTTAGCGCTGTTATAAACACTCCAACACCAAATGAGGTCAGAAAGGCGATTGCCAGGAAACCAGGCAACAAAAGGATGTTCCACGATGGCGCAAAGCGGTAATAAAACATTATAACAACCAAAATGACAAAGGAAACCAGGAAGTCCACAAAGCTGGTGATGACGGCGCTGGCCGGCAGAATCAGGCGCGGGAAATAGACCTTGGTGATCAACTGCGTATTTCCTATCAGGCTATTACTGGCGTTTGAAAGCGAGGTGGCGAAGAACTGCCAGGGCAGTGTGCCGGCGTAGACCATAATGGCGTAAGGGGCGGCGCCTTCACTGGGCAGTTTTGCGAGTTTGCCGAAAATCACGGTAAAAATAATCATTGTCAGCAACGGCCGGATAACCGCCCAGAGTATGCCGATTACCGTCTGTTTGTACCGTACGCTGATATCCCGCCAGCTCAGGACATAAAATAATTCACGGTAGCGCAGCAGGTCCGCCCAGTAGTGTTTTTCTGCGAGGCCAGCTTCGAGCACAAGTTCGCGTTCATTCCGCATATATAAAATGCCTTTTTTCACATCGTCCGGATATCTGAACTCAACGCGCAATCCGACTGCTGACTGTTGTTTTCATTTTCGCGAGATGCCCAACAGTGCCCGTATTTTTCCCTCGATAAGTAGAACCGAGCGAGTCGCAGTTATCCTTGATGAGATACAAATCATGTTTTTCTACTATTTTTATAATTTTGTTAAGATCAAAAGGGTTGCCCAACGTGTGAGCTATGAAAATAGCACGAGTTTTTTGACTTACCGCCGTTTCTATCTCTTCAGTTTCTGCGTTGTATGTAGGAATGTCCACATCCACAAAAACAGGTACAAGGCGATTCAAGATAATCGGGTTTAGCGTTGTGGGAAAACCTGCCGCAACGGTTATAACCTCATCACCTGGCATCAACCTCCGCTCTCCTAACAAAGGGGATGTCAGAGCTGTAAGCGCTAATAAATTTGCCGAAGAACCTGAATTGACAAGGAGAGCATTTTCAACACCAACTTTCTCTGCTAGTTCTAATTGGAATTCTTTAGCAAAACGGCCTTCGGTCAACCAAAAATCAAGCGATGCTTCTACCGCGACCTGAATCTCTTTCTCGTCAAAAACTCTTCCAGCATATTTTATCGGGGTTTTACCTGGAACGAACATTTTTTCTTTACTTTTTGTCCTGTAAAACTCGTCAACAAGTTGCGCTATCGATTTTCTTAATTCCTGTCCGGTCATTACAACATTATCACCTTTATTGTTTGTTATTCTCACTTATAAAACGGTGTCATAAAACCCACAAGCTTGTACATGTTTAACCAGCCGTGACAGTTAAAGACAAATATGAAGATAGGTATTCTACAAACTCTTTCTTTTATTGACAGCAGGTTGCACCTATGCTCAACAGAATCTGCCAATGATCTCGGCCATACTCTTCAGCTACCAGTTTCATAACCGCCTGGCCGATACCGAGATTACCTAATTGGGCAAAACTCAATACTGTCGCCAGTACCAGCCAAACGCTGTACTTTTCGTAACCGAGGAAATGCAGGTAGATCGGAAACGCTGCCATCATGGCCACAGCGTTAATAACCGTAACCACTACCCCGGAAGCCATATTGATACGAAGCTGTGACGAGAAGAAGTTTCTTCAGCATAGATGAGAATTCAGAATAACCCCCAGCCGCCAGCGGATATCGCCGACGGCTGAGGGCTGATTGCTTACCGCTTACAAAACCACCATAGCCGTATTCGACGGTTTGCCATCGCCAGCTTTATTGATAGCGATGATACGGTATTCCAACATTTTTAGTACCATCACTAAACTCCAAACTATCAATTGTAAATTGCAAATCTTCCTAGACTCCGTCCCTGTGGGTTGCAGTTGGACATTTTTTGCAAAAAAAGTATTCACAAAAATACCTCTGCAACCTCAAGGCATCCCGCTATTGTCAACAGGCTAATGAACAATTCGTTAGC
>SDBT01005407.1_pt1 | contig 21440 bp, 33 predicted proteins | sample 2277101 | NCBI WGS metagenome assembly SDBT01 (sample SAMN10404973, study PRJNA504765) | marine sediment metagenome | isolation source: marine sediment core GS10_PC15, 103 cmbsf | place: Arctic Ocean: Southern Knipovich Ridge | collected 2010
ATTTGCAAGTCTTTTCTTAATAACACGTTCTGCGTAAGCATGTACATTTTCAGATCGTGTAAATTCTACTGTACGAGCATTATTTTTTTGTTTCACTCCTACTGCAATTTTCTGTTTTGTTGCGTTTGTATGTTTACTGCCTTTTCGCATTATCCAATCCTCCTATTTCCTAAAACAGAAAACCCCCTCGATCCTTGTCGTTTACCAAAAGTCAATTTCCGCCCCCCACTTGAATGTGCAGATAATGGAACAACATTTGAATCACCAGTTCCCTTAGGTTTACGTCCCCATGTCAATCGAACTCGTGCACGAAGCATTCGAGTAAGTGCCTGAGAGGAAGCATCAATCTGATCCCAATATGTACCCCCACCATCAGGAGTAGCAGAAGAAAATTCTTCCACAAAATCAGCAGTCCATTCAGCATTTTCAGGAAGAAATACATTCCCCGCTTCAATTTGAGGACTCACAGCATACAACCGTGCAACTTTCCCACCATCCGGTTGTATTGGAACTAACCCCGAAACTACATTTTGTAAAAAATTCATTACCGCAGTTCCGTTTGCTTTATCCTCAACAAGTTTTGCTCCAGCCATCGGATACATATTCGTTAACCGGACAAGTGCTTTAACGGTTTCTGTAAACGCCATTTTCTCTCGTATTTGATCGATCAAATATTTATCCGCACCAACACGCCCCCATACCTGACCAACCACAAATGCACTTGATTCTGTATCTTTAAATGCCATATCCCAAGACTGGATCATCTCATCAAAATGCAATCTACCATGTGCATCCAATGGAAGTTCTTTGTAATACCTCCACCAACTTCGTTTGATCATCCCACCTTCAGCCGGAGCCGGACGCTGTTGATACTGTCCTGCGTACCCATACGTTCCTAATGTTTTCTTAGCTCGCGCAACTTCCATTTCCCCAAAACGTGCCGGATGCATCAATTCATTTTCTTTAGTTCGAGGATCTTCCCAACCAATAACCGTTACGGATTTACGTTTCAATTCAAATTCCGTTGGAAGATTCAAATGCTCAAATGATTCATCTGATTTAAGAATATGATATGCCAAATCATCCTCGTGACAACGTTGCATAATCACAACTTTGCAACCAGTCTGAGGATCATTCAACCGAGAAGACATAACTTGAGTCCACCAATCCAATACATTTTTTCGAGTAGTTGCTGACGGGGCTTCTTTAACATTATGCGGATCATCAACCATAATGACATCCCCACCACGACCTGTTCCAGTTCCCCCAACCGATGTAGCAATTCGTTGTCCACGCTTCGTGTTTTCAAAAAATGTTTTTAAATTCTGATCCCCCGCCAACATAAATACCCGTCCCCAATGTCTTTGATACCACTCGGAATTGATAATTTGACGACAGGCAACACTATGTTCTGTAGCAAGACTTTGAGAATATGAACTACACAAATACCGTTCTTCCGGTTTGTGAGTCCATGTCCATGCTGGCCAGCATATGGACGCTAAAATACTTTTTAATGAACGAGGAGCAATTGTAATAAGTAGATTTCGAAATTCTCGATTCGTAACTGCTTCCAAATGCTCTGCAATTGCATCCAAATGCCAGTTATGTGATAAGGATTTCCCCGGCTCAAGAACCTGCCAAGCTTCTTTGAGAAACTGAGATAATGATATTTGCCGGGTAGCTTCTGGAAGAACTCCCTCGGACAATGCATCTAATAACGTTATTTCAAGATCAACTAACGGTTCGTTCTTTTTGGTTTTGAACGGCATCTGTTGGTAACTCCCCACTTGGTACCCACTCAACCTCTTTGTGTAGACGTTTTGTTTTTACAGGCAACGCTTGTTCAGGTAAAAGTGTTATGAAACTCGCACTGATTTTTTCCCGCGCTCTTTGATCTGGAACGTGTTTAAGAATAATCTCTAAAATTTTGGTAACGTACATCGTCATACGTTCCACAGAAATCATATGACGTCCAGCAATTAACCGTTTTTGTTCCGACTCGGCTAATCGTTGCCGTCTATCCGACCACTCCCCTATATGTTTCCATACCGCATTATTCTTAACTCCAACAGTTAACATATGTTCAATAGAATCCAAAGACAACGCGACTACATCGGAATCAACACCGTTCTTAATATCCCTTTTCAATTTTCGCACAGCACGTTTTACATCCCCAAAATGTTCTGTGTTACTTTTCTTATCCAACTCCGCAGTTAATTCCACAATTCGAGAATCGGCCAAAGAAATTTCAAACCGAAGTTCTAATAAATTTCGATCCTTCTGTGAATTTTCAAACTGTGCGAGCAAACGTTTAGGAAGATATTTTTTAGTTTTACCAACTTTAAACGAAGTAGATGCAATTCCTGAAGGAACCGCACCACCATGTTTTGAACATCGCGTTTTTCCCTTCGGAGGAATACAGCGACATATAGTTCCGGCTTTCGTTTTTGCTCCACATCTTTTGGCATTTTTATAACCACTACGCAATCTCTTCATTCGTATAGTCTTTAATTGACTTCGCGTTTTTTTAGGCTTCGTAACACCTTGATTATCCATTCCCATTATTTAAACATCCCCACACGACAAAACCGATTAAATTACATAAACTAACCCGATACTTACATAGTTAGTATGACTTGTCAACGCATCGAATACGGTCGGAGAAATTCAAAAACAATAAATTTTTACATTTAATCTTCACTGATTTTGTGTATACTACTTGCTATGAAAGGTACACTACATCAAATTTTAGAAACATTAAAATCATCACATAATTTAGAACTCACGATTGTTGGGTATCCCGGAAGTGGGTATCTATTTACAGACGCAAAAAACCAACGCTACCTAATTCGAACCTCTAAATTAATCACACATCAGCCGACAAACACGAAACAAACGTATTTAGTATGGCCAGTATTCATTAGGTATAAAAGAAAGTTTGATTTTTTAATTTTAGGAATGTATGAAGAAGGGGAATTGAAATATATTTTTCAAATTCCGAAAAGCAAAATTACCTTCAAAGCAACAATGGTGCCTAAAAGAACTTTGGTAAATCGAATAAAACAAGGATGGAAATTAGTATACAGGTCGTGGAATTAAGCGCGACCTTCGGTAAACATGTTACGAATCGTATCTATCGGAAATGCTGGACCGGGATCTACTTTACGCAAAGGAGCTATTTGCGAATGCCCAAGTATATCTAGAATCGGATACGTATCCATCAACACATGGATAACATCGAATAAACAATCTATCTGATATTGTGGGTAGGTTGCCCATCCCGTATGAGTCGCTACTTCAGATTCTAATATATCGTGACATGAAACAGGAATCATATATGGAGAAATTGCTTCCATTCCCATAGTTGACACTTCGACATTATCATCAGAATGTAAAGTTATCGTTGTAGCTTTTGGTTCTAAAATATCACCGTACCAAGTTAACCAATTTCCCGAAGCTGTTTTTGTCAACTGACCGGGATTCACAAGTTCAATTCCGATTGAATTTGAATTCAAACCAACATAATGTACGCCATCACGCCCAGTCCATTCACTACGGCCAGCATGCCATGCTTTATGATTAAACGGAACCATCTGTACAACCTTTGCCGATATTACACTCTCTTCCGGTGTATTGCCTTGATGAAGTAACGGCAAATGATCGATAATTAAATGTGCTGAAGCTTTTGCTACAGAACGTTGAAACCAACTAATTGCAGATTGTAACGACGGACCACTCGTATAATGAATCACAATAAATTTCACATCATGATCTTGAATAGTTCCACTTTGATTTGGAGATTTGATATATTCTGCTTCGTTTAAAATACTGTCACTTATATACATCAATTGTTCCCTCATTTAAAAAAATTAACAACTAAGAGCGGGGGTGAGAGGTCTAGGCTTCCAGTTATTCCCTGACTGGGGAAGCTCCACGGTATCATTCCCATGATTTCACCTTTCGGATCGTCAGCCGTATTGTCAGGCCAGATGTCTCCATGTCAACCTCTCCGGGAGACCCACGGTCTTAATCGTTAATTCATTCTTTTCAAAAAGCAGAGGATGGGATAAAGGAAAAATAACAAACCCCCATCCTCCTAATGCCAACCACAGCACTATTAATATTATACAGCATTCTTATTAAATGTTACTCAGTATCAGTAATTTTAATCCAAATTACAGCAACAGAACTATCTTTAAATGTTTTACTTGTAGTATTATTGTAAATATCTAAGATTGGAGATCTCGTCATAATGGTTTCAATATCAACAAGTTTAAAATATACATAAGAACCATCAGTTACGACTACACGATAACAACCACTAGCAACCAAATGTTTTTGCAAAATCCCACAAATTGACATGTGCGTATGGTATCTATTCCTAATTAATCTCTTAGAAGAAACACATACCGAAACACATTTCTGTTCCAAAATTTTACAAAATTCCAAATGCGTATCTATTGCAGATGAAACATATTTCTTACTAAGTACAGCAGTGTCCATAAATTATTCCCCGTAACCCGATAAATGAAAATTTATGTGAGTCTCATGTAGCTCGTTAAGATACTCGACAATTTCGGAAATCGTACCAGTCTTTTCAAAAATATACACACAGTCTTGCCCGATTTTCATTGTGTACGTCTTATCTTCGTTTGAAATTATCTCAATCACATCTCCACCATTATTGTCTTCAAAATTCGCAGACTCATTTAATGCACTAGCTCTATCCTTCCAACCTTCTTCATACCCCTCACAATATGTTTGTCTTAAAGTATGTGGAAGACCGGGAAATCTAATCCTGCGCCAACCAAATTGCTTAGAAGATAATCACTTTCGTAATGCTGATAAATAACTCATAATATAATTATCTGATTTAGTTGTACATAAAAAGGATTTTGACCTTTAATACACACAAGATATGCTTCAACGTATTCTTTCGGTGTATATACATACCCACAATCTTCTTCCCAATATGTTTCTCCATTTGAAAGTGTGCGATTCCCTAAAAACACAGCATCAATTTCAAGTAAACCAAAAAATTTAGAATTTGAAACTGAATTTGGCAATCCACGTAATGCACATTCCTTCCAAACCTTCCAACGTACTATCCGAGTACGTACACCAGATGTATTGTGATGAACACCACGATGTTCAACTACCCGCATTAATTTTCCATAAACTTTAATTTTATCGCCAAATTTCATAATTTATTTTTTCCACATTTTCTCAACAATCCGTCGCAATGTCATAGGACTGTAATTCAAATTAGTTTCAATCGCCAACAACAAGTCAATTACCACGGATACAAATCCCGTGGCTTGTATCTAAGCAATGCTTGATACAATAGGCTGATTGACAGCAACCCTACAAAGATAGCCTTTAGCGTCTTTGTAATTATTACAAATATTTCGAGAAGCGTTTAGGTCGGCATTCAAAGAGAAACCACAATGCTTGCATTTGAAAAGACTCTGTTTAACACGATTGCCCCTCTCAATATGCCCACAGACAGAACATTTCTGAGAGGTATATCGAGCATCAACAAAGTCAACCAGACATCCTTTTTCAGCAGCTTTGTAAGTCAAAAACGATTCAAGTTGGAAAAACGACCACCCATTTATCCAATATCGTTGTTCTTTCCTGAACTTCTTGCTGGTATCTCTAATACCTTTCAAATCTTCAAGTACGATTGTGGTCCCGTGAGAAAGTAGTTCAATAATTTGTTTAGAAACACAATGATTAACATCACGCCTGAAACGGTTCTCCTTCGATTTGAGCTTACGAAGGTGCCTTTTGGCAGATTGTGTTCCTTTAGATTGAAGTTTCTTTCTCAAAGATCTGTAACGATTAACAATTTTCTTAACTTGCCCCCCACCAAAAAATTGGTTTTTAGAAGTAACCGCAATTTTCTTAATACCTCTGTCAATACCTATAGTCTCTTGTGTTAATTGTGTGTCTGTAATTTCCTTATCAAATACAATAGCCAGAAAAACCTTTTTTCCTCTAATAAAAAGTTCAGCAGACTTTCTTCTCCAATCTCTATACCGACAAAAGTTTGGAGGGACTTTAAATTCAATCTTCTTTCTCCCATCAATTGTAGAAATAGAGAGAAGGTTTTTATCAAACCATACAGAATAGGAATTGGCATCATACCGGATAGAAGACTGTTTAGATTTAGGACAAGAAACTTTGAGTTTTTTCTGTCTTCTTGCTCTAACACTCTTGAGTGATTCGGCAGCTTTCATTCTTGCCGAAATTGAAAGTTGGGAGGGAAGCCATGTTTTACATTGTTGATATGTTTTGTGGTGGAGAGAAAAACCATTACAATCATTGTCATCCCACCCGACTTTGCAAACATGATTATAGGCAGTCGTATAAGCTTCGATTGTAGAAAACAGACTTTCTGGCATGATTTCCAACTTAACTTTGACTGTTCTTATTAATATCATACTTCATATAGTACGCTATAGTATGTGTATTGTCAAGAACTTTTAAGAGCGCACGTAATCCCTCATCAATCAACTTCTGATGTCTAAAATGTGTATCTGCAATTACCCAAGTATTCATGTAACTAGTATGAACCATTCCTTTCGAAATTTCCTGCTTCTACAACCGTTGCACCATATGGTGACTTACACGATTTCCACAAGCTTAAATTTCCGTAGTCCCTACGGTATTTATAAATGCAAAATTTAATATGTTTCGCGCCGCTAAAATATCTCGATCATGTACGGTGCCACAATTACAGGTCCAAACTCTATCTGCAAGAGTTAACGAAATGTTAATTTCACCACAATGATCACACATTTTACTGGACGGTTCGAAACGACCAATCACCCTAACAGATTTGCCGTACCATTTTGCTTTGTATTCACAAAAGCTTCGAAATGTTTTCCAACCTACATCAGAAATATACTTAGCAAACCTATTATTTTTGAGCATTTCAGTCACATCTAAATCTTCAAGACAAATCGCTTGATTCTCGTCAATTAGTCTTTTAGATAACTTATGTAAAAAATCCCTCCGTTGATTAAAAACCTGTTCATGAACTCTAGCTACAATTCGACGAGCTTTACTTCGATTTGCTGATCCTTTTTGTTTACGAGATAAAAATCGTTGCACTCGCACCAACTTTTTTTCTGATAAAATCAAAAATCTGGAATTCTCAATTTTCTTCCCATTTGAAAACACAGCAAAATGCTTAATACCTAAATCAATTCCAATCGATTTCGCCTTTTCGGGAATAATTGGAATTGGTAATTCTTTACCATCGTCAACTAAAATCGAAGCAAAATACTTATCTGTACAAGTCTTACTAATCGTAACTGTTTTAATCTTTCCTTCAAATTGCCTATCAAATTTTATTTTAATTCCTTTTAATTTCGGAATACTCAATTTATTATCTGTAAAGTCAAATGAACATCGTTGAGGACATTGAAATGATTGCTTCGTTCGTTTACTCTTAAATTTCGGAAATCTATTTTGTTTCTTAAAAAATTTTGTAAACGCATTGTCAAGATTTCTCAAAGACATTTGAAGTGACTGAGCATTAACTTCGGCCAACCACGGATATATAATTTTTAACGAAACTGCGAGTTGTTTTGTTAAATCAAAACACGACAACGTTTTCTTTTCTGCTTGATATGCCTTAATTTTTTGTTCCAATCCCCAGTTATATACAAATCGTACACACCCAAAATGCTTATCTAATAACTCAATTTGCTGTTGATTTGGATACATGCGATATTTATATGCCTTTAACATACGTACAGATTAACACAAAACCCTGTACATATCAAATATTTTTTTAAAAAGGCCGACAAAGTAAATAACTCTGACGGCCTTTAGTGAACAAGAAAATCTCTTCTTTTTAATAGATTTAGCTGATGTGGTTCCCCGGTTTAGTGTAGCGGGTGGTTGAGACCTCCAGAACCCAACCAAAGACATCAATTCCGATGTTATTTCTGCGATTATATGTAATTGTTACAATTGCGCCAGTCTCGATTTCCGCTAGACTATTAAATGACGATATATCTCGCTCAGAAACAATACCAAAATTCCCGATCATACTTTTTAATTGTTTGATATTGTCCACACCTACATCCGAAAACATAAGTGAATCAGACGAATCAAAAACAAACTCTTCAAGAGTATTGCCCCCAATCTCGTCAGAAAGTCCAGCAAACGCCGAAACCATGAAAACAACCAGAATCAGGATGAGAACAGAAAACAAATTTCTCATACTTATTACCTCCTTTGATTAGTAACAAAAACACATCACTGTGAACTACCTCAACAAAATGTTGTGATTTCAGGTTTCATAGACACGACCAACGTCATCGCCTCCACCTGTTTTTACTTAACGTAGGATTCGGTTCCCGAACCCGACGATACATAATTTAAATACTTTAAGCTATACATCACTATAAGTAGTATACAAGGAATCACTGAAAAAAATGCACTATAAATAAAAAAAGGCCACTAAATCGAAATCCAGTGGCCCAGCGTTGAAAAAGGACATAAATATGAGAGCATATTTATTCAGGGAGGTCATGGCAGTTGATCCCGAATACACGGAAATCTCAGCTCGCTCCCTAAATAATATAATAACAAGTTTTTCAAACAATGTCAGTAAAAATAAATGCAAAATGGCTAGTAGGTGAGATCTTCGTGAGCTACACTAGCAAGCCGTCTGTTGTCACCTCATTTTGCATTTGTCGGCAATCGTGCACACAAACAACAAACCCAAAACAGAGACTAAATCTGTACGTAGTGAATGTTGCTTGCCCGGAGTGATTACCTATTTCGAGAGATTCGATCAAGATCTGTCGAAAGTATCGTTGGAAAGGAATACAAATCTTTCTTCCCTGTAATTAAATATGTGAGTACACGCGCTTTCTTAGATTGTGACAACATGTTTTTTGTACCTTTTGACTTTTCAATATTTGCGTGAAATCCAATTACAAAATCGGGAGCATACGACAACATTCGTAAATTACGCATCGGTCCAGCACGACGACCCATTGACCAATCGGGTAAAACCTTAATAATTACACAACCTAACTTTTCAGCAAAATTTCCAGCAATTGTATCAGCACCACGACAACCTCCGTGAATTACCGTTGTCCACTTCGGATCTTTAATAACAATTCGCATCACAGAATTAATCAACGAAATGTCATCCCAATCCCGATCCCCACACACTAAAATTCTTCGAAAAATATCATTGTGTTCACTCACTATCATCAGACTCTTTTAAAAATAATGCTGAAAATGGCGGAAGATCCTGTTCCCCAGCAATGAGATACGTTCGAATACCTTCTTCACGAGCTTTTATAATCGTTTCTTTCGTATCCGTTGACGATTTGATGTCTGAATGAAATCCGATTACAAAATCAGGACTATGATTTAACATAATTTCTATACGGAGTGATTCCGCTTCCCGACTGTAGCATATCCACTTTGCTAAAACTCGAACAACGCTACACCCCAATAATGAAGCAGTGTATCCTGCAATTTTCTCCGCTCCATAATTTCCACTGTGTATCACAGTAGTTCGTGCCGGATTGCCCACTACAAATTTCAGAACAGTTTCAATAAGCTTCTTGTTCTTCCAAGATTTATCACCACAAACTAAAATATTTCGATATTCATCATTTTTGTTATTCACTGTTCCCATTTTTCAACTCCAACTCCTACACATATTTCCATACTCGCATATGAAACCTCTTTTTTAGGAATCTCTACAGGAAGAATCGTAAAAGACTTCAATTGTAATTTAAGTTCAGTCTCAGCTACTTTTCGAGCTAAATGCTCCCCTGCAAATGCAATCGCTGCTGGTTGCCCCACGGGATCGAGTTTTGACCAAAAACCAAACCCTAACGCGGCTCCTAAATAAACTCCATATTCTTTATGCACAATAATATTAAAATTAAACGTCATCCCATCCCCTCATTTATCAAGACTTTCGTAAACAATATCCATCTTATCATTACGTAGGTTCCCGGTACTTTGCTTCAATGCCCAATCATCCCCCGCTTTAGTAGTTGAATGCAGTGGAAATATGCTCGTATGAGGAAATCCTATATCCCAACTTAAATCAAGAAAACGTTTAAATTGTTCTAAAGATCTTCCTTTCATCCATCTATCACTTATTCCCTGTTCGGACGGAAAAAATTTTGTATCTGGAAACCTTTTGAGTAAGTTTCGGTAAGGTTTAACAAAATTAGCTTTGCGTGGAAATATTCTTGTCAATGGAATATACGCATTTATCAAAACCCCTTCTATGTATTTGTCTATGTGAGGTAATAACGGCTCTAGAAACGTTGCTGGTTCTTCGAAATCACCATATGTTGATACACCTATACGTTCTATGGCTGGTGGGTATAATCGAACAGGTACAGGCTTTAATTCATGAGCCAGTGAAAGCACCTGTATGATAGTTTTTCTTACATCGTCAGCAGACCAATGTGGTCCGGTTAACTTAATGGGACTTCGATAAGGAACTGATCCTATTTGTGGTTCATTCCATAATCCCCAATCTTGTATTGTAGGTAGAATCTTCATCCACAACACAGCATCATTAACTTGTTGAATAAGTCGTTTATCATACTCAACTGTTCCATATTTATGGATTCCCTTATTGAACATTGGAACTTTTGCTATGATCTTGATTTTATGATCCACACAAAACTGAGTGATTTTTTTATAAAAATCTACGTGTTTGGGATTCGGAATACGCGCACCTGTAATTTCATCTATAGACATGTTGAGTCGTATCCACGGATGCAGAATATCAACACGAGGATGAAACTGCATAAGCCACAAATCATTCAAGGGATCTATCCCCTGATTAATTCGGCCCTCCGCCGAGTAACACATGCAAATATGTCTGTTATCTTCCATTCAACGAACTCCTTATGAAAATTCCCCTTCGATGTAATCCCACGTACCCACACTATGTCCGGTACAATGGTGTCCATCAATTTTAGAACGAAGCAATCCATTCAATCCAAGTTCTGCATTATTCATACAATAAAATTCCTGTGTTCGTTGATGTGCTAACGTGCCATGATATTTTCGATTACAAATAATATCCAACATTTTCTTTTTTGAAATTTTTGTACCGCACTGATTGGTAATCTGTTTTCCCTTCCAAAACTTCTTCCAATCATGAAGGGTATCAAGACCAAGTTCGGGGATAACATGCAGAGCAAAATACCATCCACCAGAAGATTTACCGATGTGTAGTTCTGCTTCTCCACGACCACATTTAGAACAAGGTTTTCCCCTCTCCAAATAATAATTCTTTCCCATTACACTTTCCCGTTAAGTTGATCGATAATTTTGTTACATAACGTATTCCGAAACGATAGATTTACAGTTGCTTCATCTCTAACTGTTTCAACAATAGTTACAGCCAGATCTTTGACTTGTTGCGTCACTGCGAGTACATGCTTATCCAATGCCGGAGTACCTTCTTTTGCAAGATACGATGCGATGTCAATTGAAATAAATGCTATGGCGGCTTCAACATTCTCAGCATCCATAAGACGCATTAAATCAGTAAATAACGCTTCTTTATCTGCTAATCGTTTTTGCAATAAATCCAATTTGATGTCGTCACTTCGCGCACGAGATAACCGAATAATAATTTCATTACTCAAACCAGTAATTTTTTTCTCAACTTTTTTTAATTTCCGTTTTGCTTCAACAACTTCTTCTTCAAGCGTTCTACCAACTTTTGACGGCATATTATTCTCCTATATTACGACGAGTAGCAACAGCTAAATCATTTCGCAACTCTTTAATATAAGCATCTTTTTTCGCAATTAAAACATCCAACTCATCGAATGCTTCATACATCTCAATATTTGGATGTTTGCGTTTAAATATACGAAATAAGAAATTACGCATTAATTAAATCCCTTTAAATAAAAGCAGGGTTGATGTAGATCGAGTGTTCACCAACCCTACTCCTCGTCCACCACGGACGATCTCAAAATAATCGGAGTAATTGCAATTCCTCGACTATTTGTAACAATTAAATACTCAACATCCGTTACTTTATCTGTAATAACCACACATGCGATTGCAGCAAAAGATCCTAAACGAACAAATTGACGTTCAACAACTTCAAATCGAAAATTATCAACAATTACTTCTTTGGGTATCGAAGATTGCTCAAAATTTGTATTTGCATCAGATTCGCAACTAAACAAAGTACAAACAACACATAATAAACCAAGTAGTCTTTTCATTATTAAATTTACCCCTTCACCACACCCAATGGAAGCAACCGAACAACAATCTCTACCAAATCACGTTGGGAATCCATCACAGCTTCGATATCTTTATATGCTTGCGGCGCTTCTGAATAATCAACGTATTTTTTCTTATGCCCCTGCTGTTGCCATCCCCCAAAAACAACATGTTCGATTGTTTTGTTCACATCCTCCAGTGTATTTTGCCGCATGAATTCTTTTCTACCCATTTTTCGACCAGCACCGTGCGAACAAGATTTGAAAGAGTGTATATTTCCTTTTCCCCGAACAATATATGAACAAGTTCCCATTGAACCGGGAATAATCCCTAATTGATCTTCGTATGCAGAAGTTGCACCCTTCCGGTGAATGAAATAATCCTTCCCAAAATGGTGTTCCTGTTTAGCATAGTTATGATGAATATTTATTTCATCTTCTTCAAATTTACAAGCTAAATAATAATTAACCTGTTCCTTAACAACATTCATCATATGTTTGCGATTCTCAAATGCAAACTTTGTGCAAAACGTCATTGCTTCCCAATAATCAGCAGCCTCTTTTACACCAAACGGTAAAAAAGCTAAAGAATCTTCACCACTTCCGGGAGGTAAATTAGAATGCCATTTGTCACAAAACTTCATAGCCATTTGATTGTAATATTTCGCAGTTCTATATCCGAGATTTCTTGAACCACTATGCAACATTAACCATATATAACCATCAGAACCACTTTGAATTTCAATAAAATGATTCCCACCACCAAGCGTACCTAATTGTCGTGTCGCACTTTTTAAATTCGTCTGAATAACATGAATTTCTGGTGCTTCATCAAATATATCCGATTCTTGCGATTCTTGATGATGAGAAAATCCCATTGGAATAGAACGTTGAAGCGAGTGTACAATTTTCTTTATTTGCTCCGTATCAATATCCTCAACCTTTCTATTTGTTTTAATAGCGGCCATTCCACAATTACCTGTAATTGCAATATTTCCACCACGCCTCATTACCCAAAATCCGGTTGGTACTGTAAAACAATATTGTAATTCTCCGTCAGCAGAAATTTCATGAATTGTACTTTTAGGAACAGCTTTTAATCCAGTAATTGTATTTGTATGCGCAAAAACCCGATAATCCAATTTTCCATCGTTTTTGTGTATATCATGACGCATAACAGACCTATGCCCCGTAGCCGCAAAAACATAATGAATAAAATCAGCTTCTTCTTTTTTCCGAGTATAAAAAACAGAATCTTTTTCATTGCCGTCCCATTTTAAAACTTCTTCGGCGATAATTTTCAATTGATGAGGAGATGCGAGCCAGAAAGCATTTAACGGATATTTCCAAAAATTCTTTATATAAAAATTAGTAACATCTCCGTTCGTCCGTTCAGAATATTCGATTTTTGCTACACGCAATAACATACGAGCACGTTTTATTTTCCGTGTTTTCTTAAAATTTAAAGACACCGCAATTTTAGCTTGACTTCCATCAGCCGCACACATAATTAATACACGCAACAATGCATCTGAATAAAGAAGCTGAGACTCATTAGCCAAAGTAAATGTAGTTTCAAATTTAAATTCTGAACCCAACTTCAATCGCTCATGATCTTCTTTTAACTCACTTGCGGTACAAATCTGTTCAACTAATTTCTCTTGCCGTCCGTAAGGGCGGTATCCATACACCTTATGGTCTTTAGACAAAACTTGATTTATTCCATATTTTGTCTTGAAATGTAAAAATACATCTGCGGGTTTAACTATGTATTGTTGTGGTGAAATAAATGAAGCAACTTTAGTAGTCGAGTCATACTGAAGCACACTACCACCTCGATAATCTGCAATACGCTCCCAACCATCCGTAGTTAAAAATTCCGTATCAGCATCGACACAGCCAATATCCGTTCCTACCGCGTTGGGGATGACGGCGTGATCAACTGCGATAACACCACCAATTGGCACACCATAACCACAATGAGCATCTGGCATCAAAGCTACATGTTGAGCCATCGTGGGATGATTAGCTAAATTCTTGGCTTGTTGTAATGCCTTTTCTTCTAAATCTATGCACCATGATTTGATTGGAAGCCGCTCAGAGTTATAAACAGCAAAATTGTCTTTCATATCGCATTTTCCTTAAAATTCTCTTGTAGTATTTTCACCCGATTGTTGTAATCTACACACACATCTAGACAGTTTTCTCTACATATTCTATCTTCCCTACTATTATGAGACTTGAACCAATCAAACCTGTCCCTCCTCATTGTGTTATTAATTCTTCCTATAGGAATCCCACCTTCGCGTAAGTAGATGATACACGGATAATGTTTTCCCTTAAGGACAGCCATGTCATCCAAAACTAATGAGCATTTATAAGTATCGGTTACACTTATTCCCCTAATACCTCGATTCTTCCGTATATTTTTTAAGCGATATGCTAAAATAGGTTGCCCATTTCCACTCGATTTTAATTCGGGCAAACACTTACTATCTTGAGCCGCTGGTATTATTCGTATATCACTAACACCAAGAGACTGTGCAAATTTAATAATATCGTCTGCCTGTCCTATATTATCTTCGGTCAAAACAATGCCAACGGTTACATAAGTCAACTTAGATAGTTCGAAGATATTTGTAATAACGATATCCCACACAGGCAAATCACCAGCCATTTTATTTCCTACCAAAGAACAACAACTATCAAGTGAAATAGAAAAATCATTAACACCAATATCATGTAGTTCTAGATATGTTCCTAATTCGGCTGATCCGTTAGTAGAAATTGCAATTCTTTCCACACCTCCCCGTTTGGCAAATTTAACTGCTTTTTCCAAATGCCTCCACATCGTAGGCTCTCCACCAGAAAACCTGATATTACGTAACCCGTCAGCACACCATAATGACATAATCCTGACAGCATCTTTCCACGACAAACTCTCGGATTCCATTGGACGGCAATAAGGACATTTAAAATTACATTCAGAAGTAACTAATAATTCGCAACGAGATAAAGGTGTGGTTGAATTAACATTTCTTGCCCGAACATCACTCAATGTATAAAAGCCTATATTTTCGAGTTTCATGGACACCCCTCCACACAACATCTTATGTCATACTTTTATTAATTAGTCCCATTTAACATTCAACTTCGCCAGAAAATCCTTATCATTTTCCTCAAGAAGTGAATCGACAGCACGACACGTAGCGCAAAGCGCCAAAATTCCAGTAGCCTCGTTTCCAAGATACGTAATATCGTTTGAATATTTCCGGCAATTCCCACATATATCTCCGGTAGGTGCCGAATCATCTTGATTTGTCACTGGTACTCTCGCTAATTTTGCATGCGCACCACCTTGCAAATTAATTGACAATACGGTATTCCTTGTCGCTACATCGATCAAAACAAGGTGGCACTGTCCCATCAACTCGGTAATATCGTGACCATCCACAACTAAACGTCCTTGCAACTTACGTTTACTAAGATCTTGAAAATTCATGATACTTCTAATATACACCGAAACAATGTCATAGTTAACGATGGTTACCTAATGTGCCGTCTTTTCGTAGAATCGGTATCAATACATCAATTTGCTCGATGACTTGATTCTGAATGCGATTTACCGCATCTTCAACTGATTCATTAGGCAATACATCGGACGACATTCCGAGTGCAATATCTTTCGATTCGTAATTGCCTAAATTACACTTGACACTATAGGAGAACCAAACTCGATCCGGTCCTTTTGTAAGTTCTTCTGTAATTTTTTCCATAATTCATAACCCCACTAGCACAACTATAAAAATAAAACGGACAATACCATCGCGAATAAAACCCCTGCCATAGCAGCCAATAACATAATTATTGAAATACAAATAAATGCTCTCATACTATCGGCTCGCATTTTCTTTATGAGATTCTCGTACTCAGGATCTCGCCAAGAAGCATTCGAAAAACAAAAAAGTCTGCACATACTTGCCAAAATCTTCATAATTTCTCCTTCTCCTTTTGTTTTGTTCTCATAACCAATCTCTAATCACTTTCTTTTGCATCTTATCCTTTTTAAATCAAACCAATCTTTGTAATGTTTCGACCAGCATGAAAAACAAACATGTAAAAACGACCCATCAACATTCTGATATACGGCCCGTAATTTTCTCACTCGTTTATTACAATCAAAACAGCATTTGCCCTTCATCATATTGAACCTACTTAGGTAAAAAATCCTTAATTACTATCAGTTCGTGCTTGAATTATCGGAATATTCGCCTCAGTCGGAACAAAGATAATTTTTTCGATACTTTCATTATTGAGTGCATCCGCAAATGCCCCCATAAATTCTTGCAATCGATATTCGGGATATTTCTGAGCAGAAGCCCCCATAATGTTAATTGCTTCTGCTCGCAACGAAGCTGCTTCAACTTCAGCTTTAGCAGTTTGAATCAAAATCTGCTTTTCTTGTTCCGCTTTAGCTAACATAGCTTCTCCTACCAATCTCTGTTGATATACCCCATACTGAGGACACCCCCACATTGCTAGAGCAATTAACCCAACCAATAAAACCAACCCGATAAATCCTAACGACACACCTGCAAAAATCTTCATAATTTCTCCTTCTCCTTTTGTTTTGTTCTTACAACCAATCAAAAAAATGATTAAACACGACCATCCACAGATACACTGCAAATGCTACAAGTAACGACAAAACTATCCACATACCAAAATACGCACAAATGTATGAAATCGCTTTATTTTGCATCTTACCCCCTCCTTAATAATCGAGTAACATTTCATGCCAACCGTAATTGCTTGACCAATTAAACTTCAACATTGCTTTGCCATCACCAAAATCCGCAATCATCGCACGATTATTTTCCGGTAATGTAATGATCCATTGACTTGCATACAATGACTTGAGTGGCGAAGAAGGAGCAAACCGAACAACTTTCACAACATCGGCAAATTGACTTTCGGCAAATTTTACGGCTTGTTTCTGAGTCATTGGAACAACCACTCCTGTTTTAAGAAAATCTCTACATTTCATCATTCACTTCTTCTTTACCTTCTGTTTCCACGCATACCCGCAATGTTTACAAAAATAATGTCGTTTCTTTTTAATGACCAACCAAGGTTTCGCAAACTGATGACATTTAAGACATTCGCACGATTTACTATTCAAATTCATTCCGTGGTGCTCCTATCAAGAACTGCTTTAATATCTTCGAACAACTTCGTAAGGTCTCCTATACGATTTTTCATATACTTGTAATAATCGAGATCTACCAAAGCCTGTTCCAACTGTTTCTCAAGCTTCTCTATATGTGTTTCCATCATATTCCGATAATCTCTAATGTACGCAATAACTGCTTCTCGATCACCATCAGAAAGTGTATTTGTTGCTACAATATACGCATCAAACAATTGTTTTCTATCCATCATTCACAACTTTCTCTGTAGTCGTCTATGCTTAAATAGTCTATCCCGTAACATGTCTAAAGCTACTGTAGTGTTTGAATCAGAATAATAATTGTCTACATCTTCTATTGAATTAAAAACCAACTCCTTCACGCCTCTGAACTACACAATCAATATCGTTCTGCATCCGATCAGTGTATTGTTCCAACTGCTTTCTCAATTCCTTTACCTTGGTATGGCTTTGAGAAAATAATCTATCCAAATCAGCAATTCTTTGATCCGCTTTTGTGCAACAACGTTCTAGTTCAGCAATACGCTCAGTTAGAACTTGATTTTTACCCTCTTCATTAAATTGTTGCAAACTCCAGTACGTATTCTTTTCTTCTAGTTTCGCTATTTTTTCTTCAAGAGTGATTCCTGTATTTGGTATAACCTGTACGCACCTATCATCACGTAAAGAAATCATCTGAAAATCTTTTTTACACGTAACCCCCAACATACCGAGACCATGACTTTTCAACCATCTTTTTACAACAGGGATTTGTTCAGGACATGACGCACGAGCAGTAAAGATTCGAATTTGAATGCCTTCACTTAATGCAGTTTGAATATACTTCAATGTTTTCGGTATGACTTCTCCTATATGATCCGAACCCTTCCATCCATCATACTTCGCCAGAGTCCCATCTAAATCCACACCAATCCAACCGTTACCCATTATTCACCTTCTTGAATCGATCAAAAATCTCAAAGATAAAATCCTCTGCCCACTCAGGTAAATCGATTTTACCAGTAAGTTTTTGTTTTTCGTAAAACGTCTGCGGAGAGTCACCAAACTTCAAACTCATCGCTAACCAATCCACCACCATATGAACACAATGCTTTTCCTGCTCTGTGTCGTTCTTCGTCTTCGTCCAGTTTTCCCAATGATGGGGATTATGCTCTTTGTGGTGCTCCCAAGCAGCCCCTAAAGGTGTGTTCTTTTCTTCGTCGTCACAAGAATAAAAAGCTAATCGATATTGAATAAATTCTTCGGCAGAAAACTTAGACAGATCATGATATTTAATTTCCGCATCCAGAGTATGAAAAGAATAATCATCCCAAATAAACTTCATATCTGGACAACAATCTTGAAGAATTTTCCACGCACGTTCAACATTTAATATATGCTCTTCAAGATAATCCAAATAATTACGAAACTGTTCAATTCTATGCAATGCAATCATTGAAGTATTCCTACACATTATTTCCTCTTTCATTAGCACGATGCAACCACCATTCAATTGCTTTTACTTGTTTTTCCGATGCAGGTTTAACACGATTCGGATCAGCGGCAATTCCTGTATTCCCCCTTAAATGCGCTAAATGCTTACGACCATAATAATCTAAGGGTAATTGCATATCTCGATAATATTTCCCTTTATAAGACACGTACTCACTCATTTACAACACCATTGACATATCACTATTCCCACAGCAACCCCTATCAGCCATAGTGCTATTATTCTTCTAACAGAAATCATGTTATCCATCTTTATCTCCATCTACTATTCTGTTACCACATCCTTAAATTGCTTTGCTATTTCAGCCCCAATTTTTACAGGATCAATCAATACATATAAATGATCAGTAACCATACCAGCAATTATTTCCCCCGCCAACTGACTGTAAAATTCCATCCTGACAGTTCCTGCGTCATCCACCAACTTCTCTAAACGTTCTATTTCACACCAACTTTGTTTAATCTCATTACACAAATCCTCCATTTCACTACTCGCACCTATCTGAGCAATTTCTAACTGTGTAGCACTCACCAATTTTTGGTATTTCATCAATCCACCTCAAGTACAGAACATGACAATCATTCTTCCAATGTGTTCGTTCCTTTTCTTAATTAACTTACCCATGTATCACATCCTTTATGTCTACACAAAGAATTTCAACTTTCAATAAACGATTTCTCAATTCCCTCCAAACTTTTTTACGCTGTTCGATGTCAGCTTCCAATTCATCAATTTTCAGATGTGCTATATACAAGCAAGTATCCGTGTTCCGATAATGTGATCCGCAAAATCTACACAATTTTTTGTCTGTTTCTTTGTCTGATACTAAATTACTCATCTTATTCTTATCCTACCCCCTACCCGATACGCTTCTTCACCAATTGTCGGGCTTTGCAACTAACAAGTGGAGAATAGGCAAGCTCTGTTCTTTTGCTACGTCCGATTGCCCGGCGAAACCCGGTAGCATGTGAAAACCAATGCCCTGTAATTGTCTTTTCTGGTATTTTAATTCTTGGTCTCATTTGAATTCTCCTTTGAAATGCCGTTAACAATGTTGAAAATCACCGATTTTATACTGATGATAAGTTACCTGAATGGACTCTCCTTTATTGTTTTTGACGATTCATTATCTAACTTAGGAAGCGTATCAGAACCACCGGAATACGATGGCCAATCTGGAGATGATAGTGAAACTGGATTATGAGGAGATAACATAGCTAAAAGGATTCGCAACATGTTTATTATTTTTAGTAACATAATCCCAATCAGTATAAAAACACCACAAACAAAAATCATAAAAATATAACTTACTTCCATTTCCATGTGCCTATTCCTTTCCTATTCTCCGACGATTGATATAGATTCCAAAAACAAATCTGTCGTAAACAAATGCAAACACATTTTTGAATGAGGATAATTTTGAATCGACATGAGATATATCAATTCATCACATGCTAAACTACAATCAAGCCCATTCGTATACAAATGAACCGATACATCTCGATGAGAATTACCGGGAACCATAGTAAGACACACATCAAACGTACGCGTTTCTTCTATTCCATCAGAATGTAACACAACAAGATGATGATTGAAATTCGAATCTTCAACAAGATTTATTACACGGATTTGTTTTTCCTCGATCCTTCAAACGTGGTAATGAGAACAAGCATCATAAATAACATCCATACATAATTGTTCTGCTCTCTCTCGGTCAGGTTCGTTTGGAAGAGTGCTTTTAATATATGCATCTTGTGCTCTATCGAATAATTTCTGTGCTTCTGTTTTTACTTGTTCTAAAGTCCATTCCCCTCGTTTGATTGCTAATAAATTTGCAGCATCTTTTCGCTCAACAAAAAGTTTCCCTTCTATTAAATACTCTATACTCATTCTCAGCAACCGAATCAAATGTGAAGAATTTTTACAATCATACCCATGCTTTTCAACCAATTGCTTTCGCTTCCGTCCCATGTAACCTCCAAACTTAAAATGATCCATACGTTTGAGTTGGGAATAGGCATATCCAGTAAACGAATGATATGCTTTCTTTGAAATAAAAATATCTTTATTATCTAAAACACGTTGCCAAATATCCGTAGTTTTTAATATATGCTTTTCATCTAACCACAAAAGAGACAATACATTAGGATTTTGTTTTAACAATAATTGAATCAATTTACGAAATTCATACCCAACAACATCCCATTCATTTTCAATTTTCTCAAAAACCGTTTTTCTACCAAATCCTACGTAATGTTCCAATGATGCCATATAAACACAAATAATATCTTTGTCATCAATCGAATTTGGATCAGAATTTGGAACGTACATACCGTGAGCAATGCTTCCCCTATATCCAACAAAAATATTATTTTTAGGCAAAAGCGCATTAGTTTCTTTAATAGATAACCCACCTAATCTAATAGCATTTGAACTCATTATTTTTTATTCCTTGTTATTCCCACGAGGCACAATCGCAACG
>SDBT01005408.1_pt1 | contig 21437 bp, 17 predicted proteins | sample 2277101 | NCBI WGS metagenome assembly SDBT01 (sample SAMN10404973, study PRJNA504765) | marine sediment metagenome | isolation source: marine sediment core GS10_PC15, 103 cmbsf | place: Arctic Ocean: Southern Knipovich Ridge | collected 2010
CGCTCGCCGATCCCGGACCCCAGCACGAGCTTCTGGTTGACCAGGTCCTGGACGGCCAGGCCGACGGGCAGCGGCTGGCGCTCGACCTTCTTCCTGGCCACCCGGCTGCCCACCGAGCGGGCCCAGTTGATGATCTTGCGAGTGAATATGTTGCGCTCGCCGAACTCGCGCTTGATGGCGGTGTGGAAATGCTCGAGCATCAGCGGCACCACGGTCATGAAGGTCGGCCTGACCTCGGTCAGCTCCCGCTCGACGGCCTCCAGGCTGGTAGCGAACGCATTGGCGTATCCGGCGCTCACCCCGGCCATGACGATCGAGCGCGCCAGGATGTGCGACAGGGGCAGGCACATCAGGTGCAGGTCGTCCGGGCCGATTACCTCCTTCATCACCTCGGCCAGGGCCTCGGCCTGGAAGACGATGTTGCCCTGGGTGATCATCACGCCCTTGGGCAGCCCGGTGGTGCCGGAGGTGTAGACGATGGTGGCCAGGCTGCCCGGTTCCATGGCCTTCTGACGGACCGAGATGGTGCCCGGATACTCGGCCTTGTGCACCCGGCCGGCTGTCAGCAACTCTTCCCAGGGCATCTCGCCGGGGCCGCGCGCCGGCCCGCGCATCACCACGATGTGCTCCAGGTCGGTGCCGGATATCACGCTGCGCACGCTGGCCAGTTCCTTCTCGCTCTCGACGAACACGGCCCGCGCGCCGCTGTCGGACAGCACGTGCCGTACCTCGCCGGGCAAGGAATTCGCGTAGACGGGCACGGTGCAACAGCCGGCCTTGAGGATGCCGATGTCCGCCAGCACCCACTCCAGTCGCGAGCGCGACAGCAGCCCGATCCGGTCGCCGGGCTCCAGCCTCAGCGACATCAGGCCGTAAGCGATCTGCGAGGTCAGCTGGTCGAACTCCACCCAGCTGACCGGCTCCCAGTTCCCTCCGACGCTGTGCAGCAAGGCGGTCTTGTCCGGGCTGGTCGCGACCCGCTGGTTGAAAAGATCGATGAACGTGCGATCCATCCGGCTCCTCCACCCCCCGCGGCTCGCCTGTCCCAGACTACTCGCAACTCCACGAGAATTCAAGAGCCTGAATCACCGCTCGATACAGATCGTCATAAATATTCTCATCCCCAAGAACCGTCCCAAGGGGTGGAACGAGGAGGCGACCGGTGCAAAATGGATCATACCCAGGAAAGCAAGTAAGCTGATTTTCCCTGGCCCGCTGGACAGATCGCGTTGACTTTGCGGACTCGTGTGGTCTAATAACCGAACCTTGGAAGTATGACAGGTCCGACATATCCGATGAATGGACCTGCCGATGGGGAGTGGCGTTTGGATCCCAGCCTCGAGCAAATCGAGCGCTACAGCGTGCTAGAGGAAGTCGGCCGGGGCGGCATGGCCGTGGTCTACCGGGGACGCGATCGTTCTCTGGATCGCGAGGTGGCCATCAAGGTGCTCCACGCCCACCTGGCCGACGTGCCGGAGTCGCGGGCCCGCTTCCAGCAGGAGGCCCGGGCGGTGGCCAGGCTCCGGCACCGCAACATCATCGAGATCTACGACTACGCGGGCTCCAAGGCCGGCGAAGGCCCCTCCTACATCGTCACCGAGTTCATCGAGGGCGAGACGCTCAAGGCCTTCATGGACGAGCACGACGTCTTCTTCCCTGACGTGGCCGCACTGATCGCCATCGAGATCTGCGAGGCCATCGGCCACGCCCACTCCATCGGGATCATCCACCGGGACCTGAAGCAAGAGAACATCATGATCAACAGGTCCGGCCTGCTGAAGCTGATGGACTTCGGCATCGCCAAGGTGATCGACCAGCAGCAGCAGATGACCATGACCGGCTCGATCCTGGGCTCGCCGGCCCACATGGCCCCGGAGATGCTCGAGGGCAAGGAGCTGGACACGCGCTCGGACCTGTTCTCGCTGGGCACCATCCTGTACTGGCTGGCCACCGGGCAGCTGCCGTTCGCCGGCAAGAACCCCCACCAGGTCCTGCGCCGCATCATGGAGGGCGACTACCCCGACCCGCAGCAGATCAATCCGGAGGTGGGCGCCGGCCTGGCGCGGATCATCAAGCGCTGCCTGGAAAACCGTCCCGAGGACCGCTTCGCCTCGGCCGAGGAACTGCGCCGGGCCCTCGAGGACGACCTGGCCGACCTGGAGTTGGAAGCCCCCCAGGCCGAGCTGAAGCGCTTCTTCGTCTCGCCCGAAAAATACCTGGACGACCTGCGGCCCAGGGTGGCGGCCAAGCTGCTCGATCGCGGGCGCGCCCATCTCCGGGCCAAGAAGCACCGCCAGGCGCTCGAGGCCCTGGACCGGCTCCTGGCCCTGGAGCCCGGCCACCCCGAGGCCCTGGCCCTGGTCAGCAACATCGAGCGGCGCAAGCGGTGGCTGCGCAGGCTGGGCACGACCGCGGCCTGCCTGGTCGTGATGCTTGCAGCCGCCGCAGCCACCCGGGCCGCCATACACCTCTGGCCGCACGACGACGACCCGTCCACAGAGGGCCTCGACGCCGGCCTGGCCGCGGTCGGCCCCCTCCCGACCCGGGACGAGACACCCCTCGCCGAAGAACCCAAAGCTCCCCAACCCGACGCCGGCCTGGCGGACGCCGGCGCCAGGCCTCGCGCCGATCGCCGCCGCGTGGCCGTGGTCCGCCCGCCCATAGTCCGGAGGGGCGATCCCCGCCGGGTGGGCCCCATTTCCAGACTCCCGGCAGACTTGCCTGTCGAACACGAAGTGAAGATCACCATCGAGCCTTACTTCAGCCGCTTGTTGATCGACGGCAAGGAAGTGGCAAAGCCCGAGGAGTCCAACGAATACGGTATCAAGTTCAGAAAGAGCCTGCAGGTAGGAAAACACCGCGTGACCATCGAGAATGAAAACTGTCAGACCGACGAGTTCGAAGTGCTGGTTCCCGCCGAACTGCGCTCGGGCAACGACCTCGTGTTCCGTCGCCAGCTACGCTTCAAGCCCGCCAGTCTCGTGATCGAGAGCGAAATCGCGGACGCGTCGGTCTACGTGAACGGCAAGTTCAAGGGAACCGCGGCCGAGAGCAAGAAAAAGCCGATCACCATCCCCATCGAGGGAAAGACCGGCCGTGTTCAGGTACGCTTGAGCATTGCCCACCCCGAGGCCGGCGAGCTTCGCAAGACGGTTTTTTTTGAGGCCGGAAAGCAGAAGATCCACACCGCAAAGCGTGACGATTTCAAGCCCAGATCTAGAGGCCAAAGGGTCGACCCATGAGCCGGCTCCTTGTCGGGCTGATACTCGCGACCTTGGCCAGCTGGCCGCTCTTTGCCCGGGCTGAATCGGTGACCGAGCGATTCACCGCGGCCAGGCTGCAGTTCGAGTACAAGAACTTCGGCAACGCCATCAACATGCTCTACGACCTGCTCTATCCCGGCGTGCAACTGTCCAGGGAGGAGGACATCGTCAAGGCCAGGGAAATGCTCGGTCTGGCATATTTCTACACTGGAGAGAAGGACAAGGCCCGCACCGAGTTCACCGAGGTGCTCTATTTACGGCCCATGCACCGGCTGGACGCTTTCCTGATTCCGCCCCCGGCGGTCCAGTTCTACGACGCAATCTGGAAGGACCCTTCCATGAAGGACAAGCTCGAGCAGATCGAGCGCGAGCGCAAGGCGGCCGCGGAGGCGGCCAGGAAAGAGAAGGAGCCGCCTACCGTTGTCCGGCGGATCTACCTCGAAAGGTCCACGGAGGAACACTGGCGGTTTCTTAGCTTCCTGCCGTTCGGCATCGGCCAATTCCAGAACGGCCATACCGGCAAGGGCATCGCACTCGCCGTGTCCTGTGGTGTGTTGCTGGCCACCAACATCGTGACCGGTTCTCTGGTCAACTGGGCACTACCAAGCGACAACCAGACATTAAACGCTGACAAACACGAGTATGGCGACCCGAATCTGGCCTACGGGTTACAAATAACCCAGGCAACATCACTCGGCTTGTTCGCAGCCGTCTGGATATACGGCATCATCGACGCCAACGTCTACTACGAGCAGCAGATCGTGCCACCGTTCGAACGGGTTCGCGAGGAAGTCGAAAACCCGAAAAAGAGTGCAACCGATTCCCCCATCCTGCTGCCCACCGCCCTGCCCGGCGGAGCGGGCCTGGGGGTGGAGTTCCGTTTCTAGGAGGTCGAGCACAATGCCGAGTCTCAACTACATGCCCGCCGACGGCGGTCGCAGGAAGAGCTTCCAGCTGTTCAAGCGCATCACCACCATCGGCGACGCCCCCGAGTGCGACGTGTCCATCGGCGGCATCGGCCTGGCCGAGACCCACGCCAACATCCACTTCGACGGCAAGCACTTCACCGTCTCGCAGATCGAGAAGGCCAGCCCGGTCTTCGTCAACGACAAGAAGGTCAAGTCCCAGCGGCTCAGCCACAAGGACACGATCAAGCTCGGCGAAGCGCTGGTGACCTTCAACCTCTACGACGAGCCCCTGGAGGACGACGACCACCTCCAGACCGCCCAGGTGGAGGCCTACCGCAGGATGGTCGACTTCTCCCGCAAGCTGGTGAGCCCCGAGAGCCTTGACGCCCTGCTCTCGAGCCTGCTGGACGCGGTCATCGAGTTGACCCGGGCCGACAAGGGCATGCTGATCCTGCTCGAGAGCGGCGAGCTGCAGGTCAAGGCGGCCCGCAACCTCAAGCGCGAGAACATCGAGGACGCCGTGCGCCAGGTCTCCGACTCCATCGTGGCCCGAGTGGTGCAGAGCAAGCAGCCGCTGATCGTCTCGGACGCGCTCAACGACGAGGACTTCAAGAACTCGGCCTCGGTGGTCAACCTGAAGCTGTGCTCGGTCATGGTCGCCCCGCTGGTGGAGAAGGGCAGCCTGTTCGGCCTGCTGTACGTCGGCAACGACAACCTGGTCAACCTGTTCGACGAGGCCTCTCTGGAGGTGCTGACCGTTTTCGCGGCCCAGGCATCCCTGCTGGTCCAGAACGCCCTGCTGCTCAACGAGCTGCGGCTGGACAACCGCGAGCTGAACGAACGGCTGGACAAGATGCGCTACGGCGAGATCATCGGCGCCTGCAACGCTATGCGCGAGATCTTCGCCAAGATCGAGAAGGTCGCCCCGACCGATATCGCGGTATTGATCTCCGGCGAGACCGGCACCGGCAAGGAGCTGGTGGCCCAGCGGATCCACGCCCTCAGCCCGCGCGCCAAAGGCCCATTCGTGACCATCAACTGCGGCGCCATCCCGGAGAACCTGCTCGAGAGCGAGCTGTTCGGCCACGTCAAGGGATCCTTCACCGGCGCGATCGCCACGCGCCGGGGAAAGTTCCAGGCGGCCGACGGGGGCACCCTGTTCCTGGACGAGATCGGCGACCTGCCCCTGCAACTGCAGGTCAAGCTGCTGCGCGCGCTGCAGGAGCACACTGTGACCAAGGTGGGCGACACCAAGAGCGAGATGGTTGACATCCGGGTCCTGTCGGCCTCCAACCGCGATCTGGAAAAGGAAATCAAGGAGGGCAACTTCCGCGAGGACCTCTACTACCGCATCAACGTGGTCAACCTGCACCTGCCCCCCCTACGCGAGCGAGGCGACGACATCGCGGCCATCGCCAAGTACCTGCTCAACAAGTACGCTCCGGAGTTCAACGCCAAGACCAAGGGCTTCGCGCCCGTCGCCATGACGGCCATGCGCAAGTTCCACTGGCCGGGCAACATCCGCCAGCTCGAGAACAAGCTGAAGAAAGCCGTGGTCCTGGCCGACAAGATCCACATCAACGCCGAGGACCTGGACATCCGCCCCGAGGACTTCGAACCGGTCATGCCCCTGGCCCAGGCCAAGGAGGACTTCCAAAAACGCTACATCAACGAGATCCTGGCCCGCAACAACGGCAACCGCACCAAGACGGCCCGTGACCTGGGCGTTGATCCGCGTACCATTTTCAGGCACCTGGAGAAGATGGAGACCGAATCGGCGGAGTTATGACCAGGCGAGAAACCATGGCGAAAATGTCGTACTCGCCGCTGTGCGTCAAGCGTGGCAGGATGGCCGAATGACGGATATTCCGACTAAACTCCGGGATGTTGCGCAAGCAGGCACCCGGTTGGCACCGATCTTGCGGTCCCGTATTATCGGAATGTTCATGAGGTCCTTGTTTATGACTTCGCTCGTGTTCACATCCGCCGGTTGTGTAGTCTTCCCGGATATCGAACCCGAATCCGAGGAAGAACTCTATCCCCCAGAGATCATCATTTCCCAGGTGTATCCCGAACTCGGTGGCGTGATCGAGGTCGAAGGAGACACCGAAGTATGCGTGAACATGAAATTCGAACTGGGCCAGGTCCGGGACCGAAACATCAGCGATGTACTCTACGTCCGCTGGTATCTCAACTGGATTGGACCTGGATCGCGCGACGGCGAGCTGAAGGACACCTACTTTGCGCCAAGTGCATCCGAAATCAGGTCGAGCGGTGAGAACCGGGCTCTTTGGCAGAAAGTGGATATCGTACGCTTCCCGCCGGAACTCGACGCTCACACCATCACGGTGGTGGTGGCGGACCGAGCGCTGGACGACAACGCGGCAACAGCTTTCCCGGAAGAGGACGATGAAGGTCAATACGTCATTTGGCAATGGCCCGTCGTGCTGGTCGACGGTGGTCTTTGTGAAGAATATAGAGAGTAATCTGATGAAAATCTGGAACTCGATGGCAACCTGGATCTTGTTGGCACTTGCAGTCGTCGGCTGCATGGACCTCTCAATGGTGGTGCACCCACCATGCGAGGACAGCCTGGATTGTGAACCCGGCTGGAAATGCAACCAGGAATATGGCTACTGCGAGCCAATCCCCATCCTCGACTCCATCGTCGACTTCGAGCTGACTCCCGAAAGAGGGTCCGGCTCGGCCGCTACGCAGGTGGCCGACCTGGATCTGGACGATCCGGACTGGTCGAGTGACGACATCGAACTCGAACTCAACAAAGCGGTTACTTTTTCCGGCCATGTGACCTCGCCGCTGGGAGTGCCCGGTTCCATACTGGCCAAGCGCGATCCCGAGTTCGGCACCCGCAGCCTGTCATGGAATTTCCAGGTTGGCGCTGATGGTTACTACGAGGCCTTGGTCGCATATTCAGATACCGAGAACAACGACAATCCGCGACTGAACACGTACGATGCCATGTTCTGGCCATCCAACCGCGAGGACTTCCCCCAACTGCTCTACACCGGCCTGGTCATGACTGAGAATGGACTGGCCAAGGAACTGAGCTTTCCAGAGTACAAGCCGCCCGAGGAACTGGACGACCAGGAGGACACGTTGCTGATCAAGGTACGGGTGTTGGAGCGCGAGGACTACCCTCATCCACGCACCGATATCCAGATCGAGGGCACCACCGAAGCGGGGCTGCGCACCAACCTTGTCACACCCGACATACAGGGCTACGCCCACTTGCGACTGCCCGTGGTCCGGCTCGCGGACCAGGATGGAGAGATGGTGTTGCCCCAGTGGCTCAACCTGACCATGCGCCCCAAAGACAGCAGCGGTCTCCTGCCCACGGTCAAGGTCACCGACATCGCGATCGACGACCCCGATCTAGGCACCTTCTACTTGGGTGACCTGCCTGAAAAACAGGAAGTCACCGGAATGGTTGTAACCGTTACGGACCAGCCTGTGGCCAATTGCCAGTTGCGATTCAAGGCCGATGGGATCGGCAACGGTACATATGAAAAATCGCTGGAGACGGACAACACCGGCAACTTCTCGCCCAACCTGCTGGTCGGCAGATACCAGGTCATCGCCGTGCCTGACCTGTATTCCACCTCCGCGCTGAGCTCGACCACGATCGATGTCGAGCCGGACATGGGACAGGTAACCATCACACTGAATGAGCGGCTGAAGATCTCCGGCCGGATGCGAGACTCCGACGGCAATACCATCGGAGACGTGATCATGCTGGCCGAGCGCACCGCCGCCTGGCTCGGTATAGACGATGGCGTGTCGCGCACGTTCGAGACGATCAGCGACCCCGAAGGCAACTTCGAGCTGAAGGTGGACCCGGGACTCTATGACCTGACCTTCATTCCCCCTCCCGCCAGTGGACTTCCGCGGCTGCTGCACGAGGACATCATCATCACCGACCAGGACGAGGAAATGACTCGGGCATCGACCACCTTGCCCCGACCGAAGGTCATCCAGGGCAACGTCTTCAACCATGGCGGCAATCCCATGTGCGGGGTGACCGTGGACGTCTACCGCTCGGATGAGACCGAGGCGACCCTGATCGGTCAGGCGATGTCGTACATCGATGACGAAGGCAAATGCGACGGCGCCTTCTCCATGGTCGTGCCGTCCAACCCGTAAATTGACCCCCCCGACCCCGGCCGTTATCATGGCTGCTGGGGCCGGAGATGAGCGATTCCAAGCGTCATGGAGATCGAACCAAGACCATCCAGTTCCGGATGCCCGTCACCCCCGAGCCGGAGAAGCCGGCCCGCAAGGGGTTCCTGACCGTGATCCGCGGCGGCGGGGCCGACCTGGGGCTGAATGCGTTGATCGAAGGGGTCGCCCGGCTGGGGCGCGATCCCGAGTGCGAGATTTGCCTGGCCGATCCGGGGGTGTCCTGGCACCACGCGCGGATCAGCGCAGACGAGGACGAGAGGTATACGATCGAGGATTCGGGCTCCACCAACGGCACCCGGGTGAGCGGCCGGGCCGTGAAAGGGGAGCAGGTCCTGCGGGACGGCGAGAAGATATTCCTGGGCGAAATCGTGGTGCGCTTCAGCCTGGCCGACGAGCTGGAGTTGGGCTTCCAGCGCGAGGTGGCCCAACTGGTGGGCACCGATCCGTTGACCGGGCTGGAGCTGGCCGAGCGCATCCGCCATGCTATCGAGCGCGCGGACATGGAGAAAGACGGCGTCTGTCTGAATCCTAACATCTCGATCGGGGTGGCCGCCGCCGACCAGGCGCTGTACCGGGCCAAGTTCGAGGGGAAGAATCGGGTGTCGGACTGAGCGTGCTCCTATGACCCTATCAACTCGTACGGCGCCCAGAAGAACGGATGGGAGAAGCGCTGGTCGGCCTTGAGCTCGCGGGCGGCCAGGGTCAGGGCGGCCGAGGGGCGCAGGCCACGGCGGAGGCCGCGGTAGAACCGGCCGACCAGTTCCAGGGCGCTTCTGTCTGCCAGTGGCCAGAGGCTGGCCACCAGCGCCGGCGTGCCGGCGTGCAGGAAGGCCCGCGACAGCCCGACGATCTCGTCGCCCTTCTGAACATCCACCTCGCCGCTCGAGCAGGCCGACAGCATCACCATGCGGGCGCGGGTCAAGTCTACGCTGAGGATCATCAGGGCCGACAGGCGGCCTTGTTCTGGGCTGGGACCGGCCAGGGCCAGGTAGGACTCCATGGGTCGCTCGGGCAGGAAAACACCGTGGGCGGCAAGGTGGATCAACATCGCTCCCCTTGCCCTGGTAAGGAACTCCCGCCTGGTGGCCTGCTCGCGCTTCCTCACCCGGGCGCCGGCGAACAGCTCGCCCAGCAGTTCGGCCTCAGCCTCGGCGGCCGGCAGGTCATCCATGTCGGTGGCCGGGTTGCCCAGGGCCAGCACGCTCGGGCGGCGCAGCTTGCGCTGGTACGGCTCCCCGCTGCGGATCATCACCAGCACCGAGGCCGACGGCACCACCGAGATCTCGTGGGCGTCCACCAGGTAGCGCCCCCCGTCCCACAGCACGCCGAAGGGCACGTAGTGCAGCGGCCCCCAGGGCACCACCACCAGCCGAGCCACGGATTCCACCTGTTTGCGCAGGGGCCCGAGAGTGACCTGGTACAGGCGCTCGGCCTTGCGGCGGACCTTCTCATCGGTCCGGGCGGGTTTGCGCAGAGTGCGCATCAGGTCCGCGACCCGGTTAGCCAAGGCCCGCCCGTCGATCTCCACGGAACCGACCTCGATCCCCCCGGGCGTTACGAGGAAGACGTTCAGGCGCCGGCCGTCGTGGAAGAAGGACAGCAGGCCTTCGCCCGGCTCGAGCACGCGCTTCACGTCGGCCACCCGGGCGGGGTTGACTGTCACGAGCCCCAACCAGCCCTGCGAAGGGTCGGGCCGGGGCGATCCGGCCCGCCGCGGGTGGGTCCTCGGCGTGCCCGCGGCCGCGGCCGGCTCGTCGAACCCGGACGGGAGGGACGGCAGCGCGCGCAGCATGCGCTCGCGGGCAGGACCCAGGCGAGCCTGCCGGGCCGGGTTTCCCAGCCGCAGCCTGCGCTCGCCCAGCATGTCCAGAAACGCCCGTCCGCGGGCGCGCTCCGACACAAAAAAGGCCTGCTCGGACCGTCCGGCGCCGGAAAGCAGCGAGACCGCCGAGCTGTACAGGCGCTCCTTGGCGGCCGAGAACGAACGGCGCGAGCCCTCGGCCCCGATCCGCGCGCGCAGGCGCTCGACCAGATCCATGGCTGTGTTGAAATCCACCTCGGCCTGCCGGGTCCGGCCCAGGCTGGCCAGGGCCCGGCCCTTCTCGCACAGGGCCTGCCAGGTCGCGTCGGCCTGGCTTGTCCGATTCAGCCACTTCAGCGCCGCCTTGGCCTCGGACAGCGCCCGTTCGGCCCGGCCTTGGTCGTTGTGCAACTCGGCCAGGTTGGTCCGGGCGATGGCGCCCGAACGAACGTCGCCCGCCTCGAGCGCCTCGGCAGCCACCTGCTCGAACAGGCCGGCGGCCTGGTCGATGCGTCCGACCTCGAACAGCAACAGGGCGCGGGTAAGCCGCAGGGCCCGCGACAGGCCGGCACGACGCTTTTCGGGGATCCCGGTCAGAAACGCCTCGGCCCGGTCCAGGATCCGGCCGGTTAACCCTGCCCGACCGGCGAACACCAGCGAGTGGGCCTGGCCCAGCAGCGCCTGGAAGGCGGATTCCGGCCGGCCATCGAGCGCCGCCGCGGCCGAGGCGAACCCATCGGCCGCCCGGACGTAGTGGCCGAGGTAGAACAGGGCCTGGGCCCGGTTGGCCGCCAGCAGACCGCGCAGCGCCTCGCTGCCGGGCTGATTCGTCTGATTCGCCAGCTCTTCTTCCGCCTGCTGCAGCAACCTCGCGGCCCGAAAGAAGTCGCCGGCTAGCAGGGCATCGCGCCCCATCAGCCCCTGGGCGCGAGCCGCCAGGTAGGGATCGGTCAACACCAGGCTCTCGCGCAGGTCGCGAAGCTCTGCTGCCGCGTCGGGCTCCGAGGCGAGCACGCCGGCGTAGGACGACAGGAACACCAGCAACGCGCTGGCCCGGGAGCGCAGAGGCGCCCTCTTGGCGAGCGCGCGAAGCTGCTGGTGAGCCTTTGGCAGGTCTGTCTGAAAGCGCTCGGGCGAAGGCCCCAGGTCGAACTGAAGATCCGCGGCGGCCTTCTCGGTCAAGGCCAACAGTTGAAGCGCCTTTTCGGTACTCGCATACCCGGGTTCCGCGGTCCTGCCCAGGATGGCCAGCACGTCCCGGGCGCGAGCCAGAGCAGCGACGATCGGCCTGGCGTGCCGGGCCACCTCGCCGCCGGCCTTCGAATGGACCACCGAGCCTGCCAGGCCCACGCCGACCTCGGCCAGCGCCCCCTGGTCGAGCATCAGACAGGCCAGCCGTTCGGCCTCGAGCCAGTCCACGATCCCCTGGCCGGGATCTTGCGCACGGGCCCGCCGCAGGGCCTCGTCGAACGCCGGTCGGGTGCTCTCGCGGGTCTGGCGTCGCAGGCGGTCGGCCTGCAGTTGCTCGAAGAGCCCCAATCCCTCCGAGGCCAGGGAACAGTCCTTTCCCCACCCCGCGGACAGGCGGTGCAACTCCTCGGTGAACGCCCGGCCGGCGGCGTAGCTTTCCAGGGCCGGCGGCCCGGCGCCGTCCAGAGGTTCGGCGTAGGGCCCCAGGGCCCGTCCGGCCTGGCGGGAGGCATCCAGGCAACCCTCGCGGTCCCCCTTGAGGCAGACCAGCTCGGCAACCGATGCAAGGAGAAGATCCCGGGCCGGATCGTCGGGGTCGTCCCGTTCCCCCATGGCGACCCCGTAGTGATCGAGTGCCTTTCCGTAGTGGGCAAGGGCTCGTTTCTGAAGGGTTTGTGCGGTCTGAGCACCGGCTTCGGAACCCAGTACTACCAGGGAAAAGAGGCCGCTGACAATCTCGAGCGCGTTCATGTGGTGATCTTACGGAAAAAAGCGCCGGATCGCACCGACGAGCACCTTCGGCTCGATGGGCTTGACGATGAAGTCGTCCATCCCGGCGGCAAAGCATCTGGCGCGTTCCTCGTCGACGGCGTGGGCGGTCAACGCCAGGATCGGCATTCGCCGGTCAGCGGGTTCGTCCTGTCGGATCTGCCGGACGGCCTCCAGGCCGTCCACGCCGGGCATCTGGATGTCCATCAGCACCAGGTCGAAATCTCCCGAGCGGGCGGCATCGATGGCCTGGCGGCCGCTGGCTACCGCGTCCACGAGAAAGCCAGCCGAGCGCAGGATGGTGAGCAACAACTCGCGACCAAGCGGATCGTCCTCGGCGGCCAGGATTCGCAGCGGTCGATCGCCCCTGGCCGGGCGGCGAACTTCGGGCAGTTCGAGCCGGACCTCGAACCGGCTGCCCTGACCAGTCTGACTCTCGACCGAGATGCTCCCGCCCATCAAGCCCACCAACTCGTCGCAGATGGCCAGGCCCAGACCGGACCCGCCGTGCCGCCGCGAGGTCGAGGCGTCCGCCTGGCTGAACGATTCGAATACTTTCCGCTGCTGCGAAGGCTCGATGCCGATGCCGGTGTCCTGGACCACGAACACCAGCCAGTCGGCTTCGGCGCGTTCCAGCCGCACTTCGATCCGACCCTGGTCTGTGAACTTGATCGCGTTGTCCACCAGGTTGGCCAACACCTGGCGCACCCGGTCGGCGTCGCCCCGGACCATGTCCGGCACCGCCTCTGCTGCCCGAACCCGCACTTCGTTCTGCTTCTCGTCGGCCTGGCTGCTCAGACTGGTGATCACATCGTCCAGCAGCGCCCGCGGGTCGAAGGGAGTGGGTCGTATCACCAGCCGGCCGGCCTCGATGCGCGACATGTCCAGGATGTCCTCGACCAGGCTCAGCAGGGAATAGGCGCTCTTCTTGACCATTTCCAGGTGGAGCCTGTGTTCGTCGGGAAGATCTTTCTGCAGGGTGATCTCGGTCAGGCCTATGATGGCGTTGAGCGGAGTGCGGAATTCGTGGCTCATGTTTGCAACGAACTGGCTCTTGACCCGGCTGGCCTCCTCGGCCCGCTCCTTGGCCTGAAGGAGCTGCCGCGCCGACCGGCGCCGGGCGCGGTCGTACAGATAGGTCACACCGGTGACGACCATGAGAACAGTCACGAAGGTCAAGATGGCGTCCAGGGTCCGGTCTTGTTCCGGGATAACCTGCGGGAACCGGAAGCCCGCGTAGTCCAGGTACTGGAACACGCCCACGGTCACGCACACCACACCGACCCATATCAGTCCCTGGGCGCCCATCAGGAAAATGGCCACGACGGGCACAGTGAAGAAGGCCAAGTCGTTGGACATGGACAGCCCGCCGGTGTGCCAGTTGGACACCAGCACCCCGGCGAACAACAGGGCCATGACGCAATGGGAGACCAGCGCCAGGTTGCGGATCCAGCGCAGCAGCATCAGCGAGGCCAGGTAGGCCACGGTCAGGGCTACCAGCAGTACCCCGATCGACCATACCCCGTGAGCGAAGAACGACACCGCCCAGATGAGCCCGAAGGCCGTCAGCACCAAGCCGGTCAGGTTCAACGTCCGCACCCGCCGGAGGAACTCCGGATCCTCCGTCCGCGAGTAGCCGCTGGTCATCACGTCAGCGACGAAACTTTGGAAACCTCCCGCCACAGCCTGCACCGGGCCTTTCCGGCAAAGGGGCAACACCCGCCCGTTCGCGGCCATCATGCCAGCCCGCCCCTGGCCGGTCAAGGCGCCGAGCCGGGCTCGATATTTCGAATGCCTTGTATCCGGCCAGATGGTGCGGTAAACGTAGGGCCGTTCACGACCGGAATCACTCGAATGGAGCTTCTGACACATGACGACCGATGGCGATACCACAAGCCCCGAAAAGACCAGGAGCCTGTTCCAGGCAGTGGCGGCCGCCGTCAGCGAAATCGGTGATACGTTCGCCGGGCTGATCAAGGCGCCACGGGCCCTGTGGGGCATCAACATCTCATATCTGCTCGAAGGGCTGGCCTACTTCGGGGTGCTGACCATTCTGGGTAAATACATGTCCGAGGATGTTTCACTGACCGATCTGCACGCCGGCTGGGTATACAGCCTCTTCACCGGAGGCATCACCCTGGCCATGCTGATCCTCGGCGGGGTATCCGACAAGATCGGTGTTCGCCGCGCCCTGCTGATCTCGCTGGGTCTCATGGTCGTGGGCAGGCTGTCGCTGGCATTTTCCGGCACCTTCTTCGAATACGGCCAGGGGGCCAGCTCGGGCATGTTCTGGGCCGTGCTGGCAGGCCTGTTCATGGTGGTAATCGGCTACGGCATGTACCAACCGGCGGCGTACGCCGGCGTCAAGGCCTACACCAACAAGAAGACCGCCGCCATCGGCTTCGCCATGATCTACGCCCTGATGAACCTGGGAGCCTTCTTCTCAGGCCTAGTATCCCCGCCCGTCCGGCAGGAATACCAGATGGTGGGAGTGTACTGGGTGTACGTAGCCATCACGATCCTGGCTTTCCTGTCGGTGTTCATCATCCTGACCCGCCGGACGGTCAAGCTGGCCGTGCAGCGGGTCAAGGAAGAAGACGACACCTTTTCGAAAGAGGATGGCGAAAACGGTCAGACCAAAGAAGAGACATCCGCCGTGCAGACCAGCAAACAGGATAAACCCAAACCTTCGCTTCTGGAGCCTGCCACCATCCTGTTTAGCGTTTCTTTCGCAGCCTGCTCAATCGCGCTCATCTACAAGATGATTTCAGCTCCTGTTAACCCACTCGTAGAGTCCGCACAGACCGTCCGGGCCTTTTCGGAAGTCTGGCGGAACGTCATGGATTCGGCCATGCCGAGTGCAGAGCCACGGGTTCTTCAGGACTGGTTCGGTGATAAGAGCCAGATCCTCGCGTCGATCGCTGCGGCCGATGCAGATCAGTCAACCTGGATCGAAAACGGTCTCGGATTCGCTCGTTCGGCAATCCCGACATTGAGATCGAGTTTTCGGAAGCCACACGACCGCGTCGACGAAAAAGTCACTCTGGACATCGATGAGCTGGCCCTGGCGGTGATGCAGGCCAAGGTCAAATGGGATGCCGCGTACCTTTTCACGGGCGTAGGTCATCCACAGGTCCGTTCCATGAGAATCTTGCCGATCGAATGGGCGGTCAAAACTCGAGAGATATTGAGGGCCCACGCGGTGCGGACCATGGCCGCGGCCTATGGATTGATCGCACCAGTGGACGATGAAGTGGTCGAAAACCTGCGACTACGGTTGAAGCGGGTCGAGGAAGAGATAATCCCCATCGATTCCGATACCCGGGTCTCGATCATTCGCCAGGCTTCCAAGAAACAGAGGGCGATGCTCCTTCAACAAGCCGACCAGGCGATGCAACTGGCGAGATGGATCGAAGAGCGAGTTCCCGGACCGACGTTGGTGGCGGTCATCGCCAAACTGAAGACCGAAGCGGAATTCGCCCGCCAACTGGCAGCTGCCTGGGATCAGAATCCGAGCGAGGTTGCACTCGAGGTGTTGTCCAACAAGCTGCTCTTCGACGCGCTTTGCCACCGCGACATGGCCGACCATCTGGTCAACTTCGGCGATGGCGAAATGGAACCGAAAGCGATCTCGGCAGCCATGCTGGCACGATTCAAGTTCGCTTCGGACGTCGATTTCTTCAACAACGTGAAGGAAGTCCTGCCCGATGCCGCGCGGTTGTCGACTGAAGCCAGGTTCGAGGGATTGATGCTGCGCTACGGTGTACTCCTCGCACCAGCTCTCCTGGCGCTGATCTTGTTGGTCTGGAGACTGTTGCGGCTGCGGCCCGATCATCCGTTCCACAACGGCCGGTTCACCTTCTTTATATTCATCCTGATCCCGGTCCAGACCCTGTTCGCCCACAATTGGCTGACCCTGCCCTACTATATCAACCGGGCCTTCGGCGGATCGGCGGTGGGCGCAAACTTCGAGTTCTTCTCCAACATCAATCCGATCCTGATCTTCTTCCTGACCCCGCTGGTTGCCGCCCTGACCAGCCGGGCCAGGGTATACCCGATGATGATCTGGGGTACCTTGGTGATGGCCGCCCCGACCTTCCTGCTGACGCTGCCGCCCAGCCCGGCCCTGCTGATTACCTACATCCTGCTCATGTCCATCGGCGAGGCCATGTGGCAACCGCGCTTCTTGCAGCTGGTGGCGGAAATCGCGCCCGAGGGCCAGGTCGGGGTGTACATGGGCATCGGCCAGTTGCCATGGTTTATGACCAAGGTGTTCACCGGCGTCTACAGCGGGTGGTTTCTGTCTCAGTACTGCCCGCTGGTCGGGCCGCAGAACACGGAATTCATGTGGCTCATCTACGCGCTGATCGCCATGGTGAGTCCGGTGGCCCTCTGGATGGCCAAGGGCCGGATAGGATCGAAGATCGAACAGAAGCACACGTAAACCGAGGAGCAAGTCCGATGAAGCACCTGGCACTCTATGGTATCATCTTGATGGGGTTCAGTGCGCCGGCAGTGGGACGAACGCCTTCGGCGGCCAAGGTGAGCAGGGACGTCACCGCGCACTGGAACGAGCGGTGGCCCGATCAGGAAGTGGCCCACGTCTCGCGCAAGAGCGATCAGTGCGCTCAGGGCGAGCTCGAGGTCAAGGGCCGGCGGGGCAAGCCGAAGATGCTCAAGACCTGCCTGCTCGAGGTGGACGTGTTCATCGCCAGGGGGTATCGCTACCTCATCTACCGCGACACCGAGGTGCACTACAGGGGCGACAAGCTGCTGTCGGTACAGCTGGGCGAACTGGAGAAGGCCTGGAAGGCCGGCGGGGTGCCGGCGCCCACGCAGGAGCAGGCCGCCGGAATGCTCACGACCCAGGCGGCCGAGTTGCTGGGCACCGATCCGAAGGTGACCATCGTGGAGATGGGCATACCGCGTCCGTATGGTGAGTTCTACCGCGTGACCGCGGTGATCGACGTCAGATACACCAGGGACGGCAAACAGGAGAAGCGCGAACGGGTGCTGGCCACGTTCAAATCCGACGGGGGCGACTGGCGCCCGATGCTCGAACTGCTGTTCTAGATCGACGGTCTAGCCTGCCTATCCCGGAGATGCATCAAGCCCCCTCCTCGGCATTGAAAAGACAACGGTTTTTATTTTCGGCGCTGACCCGTTTTTGCCTGCGGAACGATTGGGGCCTCAATCGTTCCGCAGCCTCCCTGAACCACCCTCAGCATTCGCTTGGCCCGGGCCCGGTCCTCGGCGCCGGCGTCCAGGTAGTGGTCACGGGTAACTCCCGGGCCGGCGTGGCCCAGCTCGGCCGCCACCACCTGAGTTGAAACGCCCCGTTCGACCGCCAGCGTGCTCCAGGTACCCCTCAGGCCCTGCGGGGTGACCCTGGGCACTCCCGCGGCCTCGCAGAGCTCCACACAGGCATTGCACAGCCAGCCCCGCGTGCGGTGGCCCGAGATGGTGTCAGCAGGCAGCAGCCACTCGCCAGGCGGCCTGTCGGCGGCCCGCCGGGCCAGCAACCCGGCCAGTGGCTCCGGTACGTCCATCCTCCGCTCGCCGGCCCGCGTCTTGGCGCCCTCGATCCAAAGCACCACCCCACCGGCCACGTCCACATCCCGGACGCGGCGGTCCAGGATCTCACTGGACCGCACCCCGAGCATAAGTACCGCCATCACGCCCAAGGCGCCGTCATCTTCCGACCTGGCCCGGGCCATCATCACCGAGTAGAGGCGCCGCGCCTCCATGGCCCGGAGTTGCGGCTTGCCCCGCTCGGAACGCCCCACCGGTTTGATCCCGCCGGCGGGATCCCGGGCGAGAAAGCCCTGCTCCACGCACCACCTAGCCCAGGCCTGAACCACCTTGAGATCTCCCCGGTGAGTGGCTACCGCCACCCGCTTGACGCGCTCCTGGTAGCGGCTCCGCAGCTGGGCGGCAGTCACCCGCCCGACCGCTTGGTCCGGGTCCAACAGCGACCTGAGCTGGTGTCCTGTCGTCACCACCGTGCCGGGCCGGAGTCCGCGGTCATCGAGCGTTTGCAGGTAGCGATCTATCGTCTGCTGCACGGTCAACTCTCCCGGGGTTTTCTTCCGCCATCGGGCGGCGATTCGCTCTGCGGCGGGGCGGTCCTTAGCGCATCGAGTGCTACGTCTGCCATCTGGTCGCACCAAGACAACTCGCCATCCTCCTCTGTCTCGATAGGGTCCGAGCACACGCCATCCTCCTCGCTTCCGCGCCATGCCTCGTCCCTCCTTTCTGACGGGCGCGGATCGGCTCCCGACAGGGTAACACGCTCGAGCAGTCCGCGCACCAGGTCCTCGACGCCGGCCGCCCGGGCGGCGGCTGCGAGGTGCTCTGCGAGGGCCTGGTGGGCGTCGTGGGTCACCCGGCCGCCTCCCGCGCCAGGCGCTCCTCGGCCAGCCAGACCCAGCCCTCCCAGGTCAGCACCCACCCGGCGTCGATCAACCGATCAGGATCAGGCCGCCTCGGAAAATTCCTGTGAACGACCTCGACGAGTCCCCAGGCGCACAGCCTGGTCAGCCGACCCCGCCCCACCCAGGCGTTGGTCGCCTGGCGGAGCATGTGCAATCCGTAGCCGACAGCCGGGCCGTCTGGACGCGGGTCCGACTCCTCGAGGTGGGCCAGGGCGCGAAGCACGACGAGCTCGCGGCTCCATGGGTCGGGACGGCGCATCAATCCCCTCCCTCCCACTCGATTCCGTCCATCGCCTTGGCAAGGCCAACCCGCTCCAGCTCCCTGCGCATGCGTATGACCGCGTTGGCCCAGCTCATGACTTCGTCGCATTGCCGGACAGGTCTGCGGCCTGGCCCAGCTTTGCGGCCGCCCCTTTCTGCGGCCTCGGTCAAATCACGGCCGGCGGCGATCAGGTCGCGGATACGCGACAGTAGCGTGACGCTCATTTTCCGTCGTGACTCCTGCAGCCGCTCGACCTGCTCTTTCAGCTCCTCGACTTCTCGGCACCTCTCGTCGTGTGCATCTGCCCATGCCTCTGCGCCGATCGATTTGCTGCGCTCCGCGATCTCCTTCCACAGCCCGGCCTGCTGCAGCGCCTCGCGTCGCTCGGCCAGCTGCCGCTCCAGCCACGTCCAGGGATCCTCGGAGTCAAGCAGACTGCCGGTGTATCCGTAGCGCCTTGCCAGCTCCTCGTAGAGGGCCAGGGTCTTCTGCTCCTCCTCGAGGAAACACTCTGCCCGTTCGGCGCGAATGATGGAGTTGGTGCAAACCTCACAGGCACAATCGCACTCAGGACATTTCAGCTCGGCCATTTGCTCACCTCCCCGCGCACGTGGCGAAATGGGTCATGTAGATCACCTCGTCCGGGTGCACGCGCTTGAAATTCTCGGTCACCCGGTAGACCGTCTCGCCCACCAGGTTCAGATTCCCCTCGCCGTTCGGCCGGGCGTCGAGCGGGATCTTCTTCCCGTTGAGCGTATTCGCCCAGCGGATCTTCGCTCCACACTTCTTGCAGGCCGAGTACGGCATCGCTACTCCGTCGTCGCCTGGTCAAACATCAGGTCCCCGCCATCCGGCAGGGGCAGCGCCATCGGCTTGTTGATGCTGACCAGCTCGTAGGCAACAACTCCGCGACTCTGGCCACTGCTGCGCACGGCCTCGATCCGCTCGCCGTCGAGCAAGCGGTCGTTCGCCCAACTGATCGCCCCGCCGAGGGCTTGTCGATCCTTGAGTCGTGCCTTTTTCATCAGCTCGGCCAGCGCCAGGCGGCCACGCCCACCGAACGCATCGATCACCCTCTCGGCTCGCCTCTGCCGCTTTGTGCCTCGCCCGCCCGGCGGCCCGATCCGGATCCGCTCACGCACCGCGTCGGCCAGTACGATGATCGAGTTGGCCAGGGCCTTGACCAAGTCCGCGGAGTAGTCGTCGAAGTAAAAGCCGACCTCCCATGCCCTCTCCGGCCCCCGCAGGCACAGCTCAGCGTATCGCCTCATTGCGTCGACGTCGGAGGGCACCACGTCCGACGCGGGCCGGTGCCCGGGCTTCATCGCCGGCGCCGGCAGAAACGGCGCCAGGCGCAGGCGGCCGAGCTCCTCGGCGAGGATCTGCCGCCAGTCATCCTCCAGGACCTGGGCGCCGGCGCCCTCGACGAAGCGGGCCCGAAATGCCTCCAGGTCGATCGCGGCGTCAATCATCTTGAGCACCAGGGCGGCGGCTACCTTCTCCGGATCCATTTTCTTCGGCGCCTTCAAGGGTCACCCCCCCCCTCGACCTCCGCACATGCCGAGCACAGGTCGGGCTCCACCCAGTGGCAGGGCTCGCCGGTCCTTTCGGCGCACTGGCTGCAGTCGTGGTCCGTGCAGCCGCATACTCGACAGGTCGGCATCGCCAGAAGGCCCAACGCATCAGCGAGGGGGTGTTGTAGTTCGGATGAGGTGCGCCGGTGTGATGCTTCCACTGGCAGATTACTGAGCGCCGCCAGCCATAGGCGCAGGCCCTGCAGGCCGACGAAGATCTCGTCGGCCATCTTATACATAAGTTCCATCCTGCCGGACTCAGACAGCAAGATGGCGGTGGTCTTCCCCCGGCCAGCCGCATACCCGAGCTCGAGGTGGGAGCTGTGACCGCAAGGCATGACCATCACGACGATGTCGGCGCAATCGATTGCGGCCATATCTTTGCGGAATGCTTCCTCGGGGATTGGATGGCTCAGGGCCTCGACAAACTCCTCGGCATCCCAGCTCTCCCAGTCCGGGCCGACGTCGTCCCACTGAAACCCATGGTCGCCCGGCGCCGGATTGCGGAAGTCGTAGACCACATGGTCATCCCCGCGCAGGACCTTGACGACGTCGGGCTGCCGCGGGTTCCTCCAGGAGGATGCGACGTAGATGTTCATGGCTTCGCCGCCTTCGCCCAGCGGAGCAGTTGCGACAAGGGCACGCCGACCTTCTTGGCGGCCCCTTGCTTGGTGTGGTCACCGTGCTGGAGGGCGTGGAACTCCTTGAGCAGCTCGGCCTTCTCCTTGTTCGAGCGGCGCGTGCGGCCCTTCCTCGCGGGCTTCATTCCCGTCGGCTTGAAACCCTCGGACTCCAGGGGCGACTCGGTCTTCTTCTCCGGCTTCTTCTTGGCTGATGATTTCGCCTTGCCCTTCTTCCCGCCGGCGAGCTTCGCCTTCTTCGGGCTGCCGTCTGCATTCAGCGAGGCCCAGGATTTCGGCTCGGGCTTGGCCGCGGCCGCCTTCTCGCGGATATCCTTGATGTCGGCCTTCAGGAACTCGGCGATCTTGTCGTGCTCTTCCTGGGCCGGCTTGGGGCTGGAGCCCGCAACGCCGAG
>SDBT01005409.1_pt1 | contig 21436 bp, 13 predicted proteins | sample 2277101 | NCBI WGS metagenome assembly SDBT01 (sample SAMN10404973, study PRJNA504765) | marine sediment metagenome | isolation source: marine sediment core GS10_PC15, 103 cmbsf | place: Arctic Ocean: Southern Knipovich Ridge | collected 2010
CGGTGCTGGAGGCCCGCCGGCGGATGATGGTGGAAGTGAACGTGCCGGCCGATCGGCTGGCGGACGTCATCGCCGCGCTGCCCTGCATGCGTGAGCCGACGATGGCGCCGCTGCACGGCGGGGCCGGCTATGCCGTCAAGGCCGCCATCCGCAAGGAAGAGCTCGCCCACCTGATCCCCGAGATCAAGCGTCTGGGCGGGACGGACATCGTCGTCACAGCCTTGTCGCAGATCGTCCCGTAGGAGCGACCCATGACCCGGCAACTCCCAGGCCCGACGCCGTCGCCCTATGCCGCCGCGGTGGACACCTATCGCCCCCCCAGGCCGCTAACGCCGACCGACCTGCACCTCCACAGCAATGAAGGCATGCTACTGGTGGCGGACTGGCTGGACGTTCTGAGCGATCTGCCGGGCAAGGCGATCAGCGGCTATCCGCCGGTGGCGGCGCTGGAGGCCTGCATCGCCGAGGCATTCGGCCTGGACGCGGAGCAGGTACTGGCCGGAACGGGCGGCGACGACGTGGTCGAGCGGGCATTGCGCGCGTACCTGTGTCCCGGGCGGACCGTCATCCTCAACGAGCCGAGCTTCGTGATGCTCAACCGGTACGCGGCCCTGGCTGGCGGCGAGCCCGTGGCCGTGCCCTGGTCGGCCGGAGCCCTGCCCGTCGACGACATGCTGACGGCCGTCGATGAGACGACGGGCATGATCGTCGTCGTCTCGCCCAACAACCCCACCGGCCTGACCGCTACGGCTGACGATCTCCAACGGCTGCGCGACGGCGCGCCATCGGCCATGCTGCTGGTGGACCTGGCTTATGGGGAGTTCGCCGACGAGGACCTGACGGACGCGGCCCTGTCGCTGCCGAACGCGATTGTTATTCGCAGCTTCTCCAAGGCCTGGGGCCTGGCCGGCCTGCGAGTTGGCTGGGCGGCCGGCCCGCCGGATGTGATCGAACAACTCCGGGCCGTCGGACACCCCTACCCCGTCACGGCGCCGTCGTCGGCCATTGTCCGCCACGTGCTTGGCCAGGGCCTACCTATCGTCGACGACTTCGTCAGTCGCATTCGCCGGCACCGCAGCCGACTTGCCAACGTACTGACAGCCTGCGGCGCCGACGTCACGCCGTCACAAGCTAACTTCATCCTGGCCCGCTTCGACGACGCCACGTGGGTGCGTGACGCGATGGCCGGAATGGGCATCGCCGTGCGGGCCTTTCCCGACGTGCCCGTCCTGGCAGACCAACTGCGGATCACCGTCCCTGGCGACGAGCACGACTTGCATCGCTTGTGCGGCGCCCTGGAGACGGTGCTTCGGCCTGACGGCGTGCTGATCGATTCGCGCGCCGCCGAGTCCGGCCAGGTCGCCGAACAGCTCGCCGAACGAGGCGACGGCCTCGCCGCCGCTGCGATAGACACGGCCTCACTTCAAACGTCCGCGGCTGATCTCGGCGCGAGCCGATGCTGGTTCGTCGCGACCGACGTCGACGCCGTTCGCGCCGCCCGCCAGGCCGGCATGTTGCCCCTTGGCGTGACGACTTCCGACGGCCCCGAGCCGCGCGACATGCTGCTGGCCGGGGCTGGACGCGTGCTCACCGACCTACACCAACTCAAGGAACTCCTGCCATGACCGCCGACCGAACCGCCATCGTCGAACGCAAAACCGCCGAGACCGACATCAAACTGACGCTCAACCTTGACGGCAGCGGCAAGGTGAACGTCCAAACGGGCATCGGCTTTCTCGACCACATGCTGACCGCCCTTGCCCGCCACGCCGGATTCGACCTGCAACTCTCGTGCGCGGGCGACCTGGCGGTCGACGACCATCACACGGCTGAGGACTGCGCGATCGTGCTCGGCGAGGCCATAGATCAGGCGCTGGGCGAGCGTCGCGGCATCGCCAGGTTCGGCTGGGCGTTGGCGCCGATGGACGAGGCGCTGGCCCGTGCGGCCGTCGACCTATCCGGCCGGGGACTGGCCGTGGTCCGCCTGTCACTGTCGGGCCGGCCGCTGGGGACGCTCAAGAGCGAAAACGTTGCCCACGCGCTGCACAGCCTGGCCCGGACGGCCAAAGCGACGATCCACCTGGACGTGCTCCGCGGCGACGATGACCACCACCGCGCCGAGGCAGCCTTTAAGGCGCTCGCGCTAGCGCTGCGCCAAGCGGTGTCGCTGGTCGGTGGCGACCGCATCCCCAGCACCAAGGAGACGCTGACGTGATCGACCCGGAGACCATTGTCGTCCGAACGGGCACAGCCAACCTCGCGTCGGTCCTGGCGGCGATGGAGCGCCTGGATGCACCCGCCCGAGCAAGCAACGACCCAGCCGACGTCGAGCGGGCCGAGCGACTCATCCTTCCCGGCGTCGGCGCATTCGGCACGGCGATGGATCGCCTGGCGGCTGACGGGCTGGTCGAGCCGCTCCGCAAGCGCATTGACTCCGGCCGGCCCACGCTGGCGATTTGCCTGGGGATGCAGCTTCTGTTCGAAGGCAGCGACGAAAGCCCCGGCTGGGCTGGGCTCGCCACGGTGCCCGGCACATTGCAGAAGTTCACCGGCAAGGTCCGCATCCCGCAGATGGGCTGGAACCGCATCGTCGCCGACGACACCTGCGGTGTCCTTCAGACCGGTTACGTTTACTTCGCCAACTCCTATCGCGCGACCCGGGCCCCGGCCGGCTGGTTGGCGGCGACAGCGGACCATGGCGGGCCGTTCCTTGCCGCCCTCGAGCGAAACGCGGTGGTGGCCTGCCAGTTTCATCCCGAGCTATCGGGCGCGCCGGGCCTGGGGTTGATCCGTCGCTGGCTTTCGGTCGGAGGCGCCCCATGCTGACCGTTCGCATCATCCCGTGCCTGGACGTCCGTGACGGCAAGGTCGTCAAGGGCGTGCGGTTCCAGAATCTCCGCGATGCCGGCGACCCGGCGGAGCTGGCCGCCGAGTATGAGCGCCAGGGCGCCGACGAGCTGGCGGTGCTGGACGTGTCGGCCACGCCCGAGGGACGCAAGACGGCCGTTCAGACCGTCAAGAGTGTCCGGCGCATCCTGGCGGTGCCGATGCTGGTCGGCGGCGGGGTGCGGGAATCGGATGACGCGGCGGCCCTTCTGGACGCGGGGGCGGACAAGGTCTCGACCAACACCGCCGCGGTCGAGCGCCCGGAGCTGATCGACGACCTGGCTGAGCGGTTCGGCAGCCAGTGCACGGTGCTGGCCATCGACGCGGCGGAGTTCGAAGGCGGCTTCGAAGTCGTCACTCTCAGCGGCACGCACCGCACGGGCTCGGACGCAGTAGACTGGGCCCGCCAAGCAGTCGATCGCGGGGCCGGCGAAATCCTGCTGACCAGTTGGGACCGGGACGGCACGCGCAGCGGTTATCACCTGGAACTGATCCAACGCGTCACCGATGCGGTCCCCGTGCCCATCATTGCTTCTGGCGGGGCCAACAGCGCGCAGCATCTGGCCGAGGCCGTCCGCGCCGGGGCCACCGGCCTGTTGGCCGCCTCAATATTCCACGACGCCGACCTGACCGTTGGCGACCTGAAACGCGACCTGCGATCGCTCGGCGTTGAGGTCAGACCATGATCATTCCATCCATCGACATCTCGGGCGGCCACGCCGTCCAGCTAATCGGGGGCTGGGACAAGGCCCTCGACGCCGGCGATCCGCTGGCCGTCGCCGAGCGGTTTGCTGTGGCCGGGCCGATGGCAGTGATCGACCTGGACGCCGCCATGGGCAAGGGCGACAACCGCGACGTCATCGAGCAACTCCTGCGCCGCTTCGACTGCCGCGTCGGCGGGGGCATCCGATCGATCGAAGCCGCCGTCCGGTGGCTGGACGCCGGAGCGGAGCACGTCATCCTCGGCACGGCCGCCCGCCCGGACCTACTGGCCGAGTTGCCGCGCGAGCGAGTAATCGCCGCCCTCGATGCTCGCGACGGCGAGGTCATGGTCGAAGGCTGGCAGACGCCTACTGGGGTCGGCGTGGCTGAACGCATGGCCGAGCTGAAGGACCTGGTCGACGGGTTCCTCGTCACCTTCATCGAAGTCGAAGGACGTATGGTCGGCACGCAGCTGGACCAGGTCGAGCAATTGGTCGCTGCAGCCGCCCCGGCCAGATTGACCGTCGCCGGCGGGGTCACCACGGGCGAGGAGATCGCCACCCTCGACCGCCTCGGCGCCGACGCCCAGGTGGGCATGGCGCTTTACACGGAGCGACTTGGCCTGGCCGAGGCGATCGCCGCGCCGCTGACGTCGGATCGGGCGGATGGCCTCTGGCCGACCATTGTCGCCGACGAGCATGGGCGGGCGCTGGGGCTGGCGTGGTCCAGCATGGACAGCCTTCGCCAGGCCGTCGCGGACCGACAGGGGGTCTATCACTCCCGTCGGCGCGGCCTGTGGGTCAAAGGCGAAACGTCGGGGGCGACGCAGGCGCTGTTGCGTGTCGACGTCGATTGCGACCGCGACGCACTGCGCTTCACGGTGCGCCAGTGGGGCCAGGGGTTCTGCCACACCGGACAATGGACGTGTTGGGGCGACGATGCCGGCCTGCCGCGATTGGCCAAGAGGCTGGCTCGCCGGGCCCTCGAAGCCCCGGAAGGCTCCTATACCAAACACTTGCTTGAGGACCCGGCTTTGCTGGCCGCGAAGCTGAAAGAAGAGGGGGGTGAGCTGGCGGCCGCATCGCCCGACCGTGTCGCCGACGAGGCCGCCGACGTCATCTACTTCACGCTGGTGGCGATGGCTCGGGCCGGCGTTGACCTTGCGGACGTCGAAGCGATTCTGGATCGGCGTGAACGACGCGTTAGCCGCCGGCCCGGCAGCGCCAAACCGGAGAACACACCGTGAATCCCGCCCTTCTGAAAACGATCGACCCAGCGCAGTTGAGCTCCCAGCGGCAGCGCCCGGTCGATGAGGAGGCCCTGTCGGTGGCCCGGCCGATCATCGACGACATTGAGGCCGAAGGCGAGCCGGCCCTTCGTCGCTACGCCGAGACGCTGGACGGCCTAGCGCCCGGCGGGCCGCTGATTTTAACCAAGGCTCAGCTCGCCGCGGCGCTTGAGCGGATCGATGCCGCCGACCGGGAACTTCTGGAGCGTGTGGCCGAACGTATTCGGTCTTTCGCGGGCGCCCAGCGAAATGCCCTTGGCGAGGTCGAACTGTCCGTTCCGGGCGGACGTGTGGGCCATCAGATTAGCCCGGTCGATCGGGCCGGATGCTATGCGCCTGGGGGACGGCACCCTCTGCCTTCGTCGGTGCTGATGACGGCGATCCCCGCGCGTGTCGCCGGTGTTTCGGAGGTCATTGTGGCCTCGCCGAAGCCGGCGCCGATCACGCTGGCGGCTGCAGCCGTTGCCGGGGTCGACGCTGTGCTGGCGGTCGGCGGGGCGCAGGCCGTCGCAGCCATGGCCCTTGGTGTCAGCGTTCGCCCCTGCGACGTGATCGTCGGGCCCGGCAACCGCTACGTGACCGCCGCGAAGTACCTGCTCAGCGATCGCGTGCGGATCGATATGCTGGCCGGGCCTTCGGAGCTGGTGGTGCTGGCTGACGAAACGGCCGAGGCGGGCCTCGTCGCCGCCGATCTGCTTGCCCAAGCCGAGCACGACCCCGATGCCCGGGCCATGTTGGTCGCGACGGATCGCCGGATCGTTGATGCGGTCAACGCCGAACTGGCCGAGCAACTGCCATCGCTGCCCACCGCAGAGGTCGCCCGAGCGGCTCTGGTGGGCAGTTTCGCTGTCCTGGCTGCGGACATGGGCGAGGCGATTTCGATCTGTGACCGGATCGCTCCGGAGCACCTGGCCCTTCATGTGCACGACGCTGAGGCGGTGGCCGGGCGCGTTCGACATTTCGGCGCACTGTTCGTCGGGGTGATGTCGGCTGAGGCCCTGGGCGATTATGCAGCCGGCCCCAACCACACCTTGCCGACCGGTGGGGCCGCACGGCGCACCGGCGGCTTGAGCGTCCTGGACTTCCTGCGAGTTCGCACCTACGTGCAGGTCACTGATCTTGCCGAAGCCCAGCCGCTGATCGTCGACGCCGAACACCTGGCGCGGCTGGAGGGCCTAGAAGCCCACGCACGGTCCGCGGCGCGTCGTCGATGCGGCGGCTACTAGGCCGGGTGGCGTGGTCCGCCGCCGGCCTGCGCTACGAACCAGCGACCTAGCTACTGCCTCCTAGCGGACGGAGAGCGTTTTGTCTACAGCAACGGTTCCTCCAGTGAGTGTAACGCAGCGAAACACTCTCAGGCACAAGCAAGGCCCATCGGCCAGACCGGTGGGCCTTGTTGTATATCCCGAGCACACAAAAGCTTTTGACGCGCTCCAGCCGACCCTCTCTCGCCGCCTGCGACGGGTGTCCATACCGAAAATCCCGCCTGGGCCGGAATGGACGGCGAATCAGATGTCCGCCGACTGCGCGTGCTAGCGCAGGGGGCATCAGATGACAATGTGCGTAAGTGCTGGTATAGTATGGCCGAGGGAGTTTTCGGTAGGCGCAGGAATTTCCTGACCTTCCGGCAAACGGTGATAGAATATTGAGAGGTCGTATCGTCAGGAGGCAGCGGCGTCTCGGGTCTCAGCCGACTTGCTTGCCGCGTTTCTGCGCAACGGTGGATGCGGCGATTCACACATAAGGGAGAAGTGATGATGAACAAGCAAGCGATGGTCCCGCTGCTGGCGTTGTGTGCCACGGCGGCGATGGCGGAAGTGACAGTGACGGGCGATATCGACCCGGTGTCGACGCACACATACTGGACCGCCGACGGGTCTCGGTACTCCCACGTCACGGTCGGCGCTACGGGCGTTGGTAGTGTCCTGCTCGATAACGACAGCGACCTGATCGCGTACGATATATCTATCGGTACGGAGTCCAGCGCAACGGGTATCGTAACCGTCGATGGTGCGGGCACGAGGTGGGACAATGACGGCCCCCTCTTTGTTGGCGACTATGGCAACGGGAGGCTCAATATCCTCAACGGCGGCTATGTCACCAGCAATCGATCGGGTTACGCATACGGCGACATCATTGGCCAGCAGGCCGGCTCCACCGGCGCCGTCACGGTCGATGGCGTAGGCTCCACGTGGGACAACAGCATGGTCCTTGTGGTCGGCAACTCTGGTAACGGGACGCTGGATATTACCGGTGGCGGGCAAGTGAATACTGGCGGGAATGTTCGCATTGCCAGTGGCCCGGGCACGACGAGCGCGGCGACGGTCGATGGCGTTGGGTCGTCGTTAGTCTGCTATGGAAATACATTCTCGGTCGGCACTTTTGGAGAGGGTACGCTGGATATTACCAATGGCGCGGAAGTTGCTGCCCGTCGCATTGAAATGGGCACTAGGCCCGGTTCGACCGGCGTGGTTACGGTCGATGGTGCCAGTTCGATATGGACCGAGTGGGGCATAGTTGTCGGTATAGAGGGCCAAGCCCTATTGAATATCACCGATGGTGCGCAGGTGACGACACTGGGCTCGACAGAGGTGGGCCGAGCACCTGGTTCTACGGGCGAAATCCACTTCGAGAATGGCCACCTCGTCACGGTCGGGCTTCTCGCCGGTGTGAATGACCTCACTGGAACCGGTACGATCGATACCAATGGCTTGGTGAGCGACGTGGACCTTGTCTTCGATGCGACGCATGGGCTGAGCCAGACGCTCGTGCTCAATTCGAATCCGGGGCAGGCCATCACCATCAATTTGAATGTCAATGGCGATGGCCCGATGGGCGCGGGCCAGCACGGGGCCGGCTCGATGCGCATCGCCGACGGGAGGGATATCGATTCCTCCTATGGTCGTATTGGCGCGGGGGAGGGCTCGGCCGGCGTGGTTACCGTTGAGGGGCATGGGTCGAGCTGGTCGACGGGTGCCTTCCTGGTGGGCTACTATGGGGATGCTCAATTGGCGGTCACGGGCGGCGGGGATATGACCAGCGGCACTAGCTACATTGGCTACAAGTCCGGTTCGTCCGGTGCGGTCACGGTCGATGGGAACGGTTCAACGTGGGCCAATAGAGGCGATCTCTATCTCGGCTACGGAGGCTCGGGCGAAATGAACATCAGCAATGGCGGGCAAGTGAGCAACGATACGGCCAAGGTTGGGTACGGCACGGGCGCCGACACGGTCACTGTCTCCGGCGCCGGCTCGACGTGGACTAGTAGCGAGCATGTCTATATCGGCTACAGTGGCCCGGGCTTTTTGACTATCAGCGACGGCGGGCAGGTCAGTAATGGTGGCGGGACGTACGACACCTACGTTGGCTACGGAGGCCCATACGGCAGCACTTCCGGCAACACGGTGACAGTCGACGGTGCCGGTTCGACGTGGACGACCGGTGATCAGTTCTACCTCGGCTACGGCGACGCGGGGAACCTGCACATCAGCAACGGTGGATACGTAAGCAGTTATGATGCCTATACGGGGTACAAGGATTACACAACGAGTGCGGTGACCGTTGATGGCGTGGGTTCCACGTGGGACAGCGAGCGATACATCATTGTTGGCTATCGTGGCCGATCGACGTTGGACATCACCAATGGCGCGCACGTGACGAGCAGTATAGGATGGATGGCCTCTTCGTCATCTGGCGCAAGGAGTGTGGTGACGGTCGCCGGGGCCGGTTCGATGTGGACGAATAGTGGCGATTTCGAGATGGGCCGGAACGGGGACGCGACGCTGGCGATTGTCGATGGCGGCTTGGTGATTGTCGGCGGCACGCTGCGGATGAACATGTACCTCAATAGCGAGACCAACATCAATATGGACCGTGGCGGCATGTTGGCGCTGAACGGCCAGGCTGACGCATCTCTCGAGGAGTTCTGTTCGCTTATCGAGGGGACCGATGCTCTTCGCTACTGGGACGCCGGCGTGTCCGATTGGTCAATGCTCACCGGCGCGAGGGTGGGGATCGATTACAGGCTGGCCTATCAGACCCAAGGCGACCTGGCGGGCTACACGGTGCTGACGGTTATACCCGAACCAGCCACGATGAGCCTGCTGGCCCTGGGCGGGCTGGGTGTGCTGTGGCGGCGGAAGAAGTAGGGCCTTATCTGGCAAGAAAGCAAATGTTTCGACCACAGTTACACCGCCTCCAGTGTGCCGCAGCGAAACACTCTCAGGCACACCCAAGGCCCACCAGCCAGACCGGTGGGCCTTGTTGTATATCACCAGTGCACAAAGGCTTTTGACGCGGCCAAGTCGACCGTCTCGCGCCACCTGCGACGGGACTTGCCTAGCCCAGTGACAACCCAAATAGCCCGCTTTCCTCTCTCTCTCTCTCGGCCTGTCCCTCTCTGATTCGTCGGGACTGCCCACCAACGCGTCACGACGCCAGAGGCTATTTCAGGTCAATGAGTTGAGTACAGGCTTCGTCGTGACTTGCGCAGGCGCGAAACACAACACGGGGCCAGCGCAATAGCCTCGCGAAACAGCCCGCCACTCGTGGGGAGATGGCATCGCGTCGTCAGATGAGGGCCGCTTCGAGCGGCATTGCGGCTCAGCAACGGCCCGCTACCGCCTCGAACGGGCCGGACCCGCTTGCATAACGCCCGCACTGCGATACAATGTCTAAAGAGGCCCGGGATGGGCGTGGGCCAGCGGCGTATCCGGAAAATCCCTGTTAGTAGCTGCCACCTCCTGGCAGTGGCCGAGCTTCTCGGCTACCTGACCATTGGCGCCGGTGTTGACTCTATCCCCGGCCTTGCCGGCGACGGTGGTGTTGCCGGTGGCGGCATGGGCATGAGGATGGGTGGCGGCGGGGGTATGGCCGCACCGGCCCCGTTCCTGGCCATTTCCAGCGTGCTGTCCCTGCCGGACCCAGGCCCGTTGGCTGTTGAGAACACCGAACGGGCTACGGGCACGAGTTCTTCGTTGGGGCTGCCCGCCGCCGCGCCGGTAAGTCCCGACCGGTGGCGTAGGTGAGTTGCTGGCGCTGAGTGATGACTCAGGTGATGGGACAGTCTCAGATTTGTTGGAGAACGAGAATCGCTTGACCGGGCATCGTCGAGAGGACCATCCCGGGGGAGGCAAGGCCGTCGGGCGGGAGACGCTGACGACTTTCGCCGCCGAAAGGACGTCGCCTGATTCAGCCGCGTCACTGTCATCACCGATCTGGCTAACGGATGACGCCGAAGCCGAGGACGCCGAGGGGCCCTTCGCCTTCGAGTTCGATCGGCTTGAGACGGTGAGCATCCTGACGCTGGTGTGATCGGTCCCATAACCCAACACGCGACCGTATCAACGCCCTGGCCATACGGAAAACCCTATCCGGGTCGGAATTGGCTTGTCGGGGTCCGGCCGACTGGCGCGCAGCCACGATTGTCTGTGACAAGAGATACGCTGATTCGTCATGCCATTACTGGAGCCCCCAACTGAACCGGAATGGACGGTGAATCAGATGTCCTGCGGTAGCGGATGGCCGTGGCTGAAGGCATCAGATGACAATGTTTGTAAGTGCCGGTAGGATATGGCGGACGGAGTTTTCGGAATGGACAATGTTCAGCAGCGAACTCTTGCCGCGCCCGGTGGGGCCCAGGATGGCCGGGGACTCCCCGGCACCTCGAGCGTAACGTCAGACGGCGCGGCAACGCGGCCGGAATCGTAAATCCGTGAAACGTTCGACATGTCTACGACGAGACAATCGCGCATGGCCCGCAAGGATAACCCAGGTCACGCGGATCGCCAAGATAAGTTCCCCCCGGCCCCGGCAGCTCCGGCAGCGCTTAATTTCTGGTGAGAGCGAGTACTGAGGGATAGAATTGAGCAAACTGACCACTAACCAGCGGGAGAACTGTGACATGAAGACCACGTCGAACCCAAATCGCCCTCACGCCCGGCCCGGTGCAATTGCCCTGGCGCTTGTCTTGTGCCTTATCGCCGCCAGCCCCGCCGCCGCCGAGCCGCCCACGCCCGAAGAAATCGTAGCGTCGCTGACGAAGCTGCGAGCCGAACTGGAATGGCCAGGCCTGACCGTCGCCGAGGCGGCTGAGAACCTCGGGACCCCGCAAGAGGCCCTGCGATTCGTCAGCGATGAGGTAATGCTCGTCAACTACAGCGGCGCCTATGCAGGCCCGGAGGCGGTGCTTCGCACGCGCGTGGCCAACGCCACGGACAAATCCGAACTGCTGGCAGCCCTGCTCACGCAGATGGGTTACCAGGCCCGGCTGGCCAGGAGCGATTGGCCCGAGAACGCTCAGCCGCACCAGGGGGCAGGGCCAAATCGCGAGCTGCCGGCCATGGCGGAACTGCAGGCCCTGCTGGCAACGGAAGGCGCCCAGGACGATCCGCCAGCCCCCGGCCCGACCGACGAGCAGCTCCAGGCCTTGATCGATGAGATCACCTCAGCGGCAGCCGCCATCGAACAGCAGCTAACGGCCAGCGACCGGGCAGACTTGCTGGCAGGCACGCCGGACCCCAACGACACCCCGTCCTGGACAGACACCAACTGGGTATGGGTGCAGGTGCAGCTCGACGGGGAAACGTGGACGGACATGGACGCTGTCTTTCCCGATCAGCCGCGCCCGGAAACATCGACTGCGCCATTCGTCGCCAAACCGGTCACGCTCAGCCTGCGCCTCGAGGCTGTCCAGGCCGACACCGAAGAAGCCCAGGTCGTTCTCCAATGGTCAGGCCCGTGTCGGGACATACTGGGCTACGACCTGATGATTTCCTACTTCCCGGAAGGCGGGGACATGCAAGAGGTAGAGCAGCCCGAGCTGATCGCCCGTTGGCAGCCGCAACTCACCGCCGGTGCGATAAGCGTGGCTGGAGAATTGTTCGCCCCCGCCGGCGGACCGGCGGAGGACGAGGAGGCAGAGGCTGCCCCCGCGCCGACGGGTGGCCTGGGCGGCTTCGGCGGATTCGGTGGCGGCTCGGCCCCTGCCCCCGCGCCGGCGCCCACCGGCAGCGACTTTCTCCGCCTGGTAATCCAGTTCAACGATCCGGGCGACCGACCGAGGTCGATGACCTTTTCACGAGTGGTCCAGTACATCGGGGACGGCTACGACCCGTATGAACTGATCGCCGTCCACCGCATATACGTGGGCATGGCCTTCGCGCCGGTGCGGGTCGTCGAGAGTCGAATGGTCGACGAAGCCATCAGCGCCTATCAGCTCCGGCAATTGGCCGATGGTGAGATCGACAGGCTGCCGCCCGCGCGAGGCGTGTCCACGCGGATGACTCGGGTGCTGAACACGATGTTCTTCCTCAAGGCCCTCGCTCTGCCGACTGAGCTGAAGCTCGCCTGGCAGGGCCCAGCCGTGTTCATAGAGACCTGCCAATTGCAGCAAGTGGAAGGCCAGCGCTACTTCGCCGGCCGGCTGGACACGCTCGCCGAGGCTTTCGGGCCCGCGCCGGGCTCAACCCGCAAGCAGCGAATGCTCTGGGGACTGGCGACCTGTGCGGTAGAGGCGCGTTTGCTGGGCGCCGCGAGCGTCAACCAGCACCTGCTGGACGCCGGCGATAGCGTGCGCGTGGTGGGCCAGGCCGATGGCTCACTGCCCGGCAGCCTCGACGACGCCATGCAAGAGTCAGTGCTCGCCGAGGGCGGCGTGCTGCTGGCCAGCAACGACGCGCCTGGGTCGGTGTGGGCTGTCCGACCGACCGGCGAGGTGCTGGGGATATTCGTCGAGCCCAGATCGGGCGTGGCGGCCAAGGGCGCCGGCCAGCGCAGCCGCAGCAGCGAGGCAGCCAACAACTACGCCGCCATGGGCGAAGCCGCAATGGCGATGATGGGCTCCCCGGCGGGCATGTTGATCGGCCCTTTGCGTGCATACTTCGAAGAGCTGGCCAATGCCTACTACGCTGCGGCGAGCGTAATTGACAACCTCGCCACTACCATCGCCACCGGCGACGATAGCCACATGAATGACAGTCAGGACGATTACTTCCGGGACCTCGCCCGCCACCTGACTAACGCACTGACTCGCGCCTTCGTGCGAAGCTGGGCGGAGAACGCCCTGGGGGCGGGCATCGGCCACGGCCTGGGGACCAGCGGCAGCCGCATCGCCGACAGAATTATCGACGGTCTGATCGCGGGCGGCCTGTCGCTGCCGGATGAGTTTCCGATCTTCCCCGAGCTGATGGAAGGCGCAATGAACGGCGTCAGCATACCACCCGGGGAGTGAGGCGGACATGCTTGGGAAGCTCCTGTGGGGCTGCCGGCTCTGGATTGCTGGCTTGGGCAACTGGCGCTCTTGTGCCTACTGAAAACACCGTCCTTCTTATCGTACCGGCACTTATGAACAGCGCCATCCACGGCTTCCGCTGCTGGCACGCGCCGGTGTTCACTGGCGAGGGACACCTGGTTCACCTGTCATTTCAGCCGAGATAGGATTCTCGGGAGCGACAGGCGCCGGAGGCATTAGATGACAATATTCGTGAGTGCCGGCATGATAAGGCGGACGAAGTTTTCGGGATGGACAAGGCTAAAAATTTAACATTTCTGCTTGATTGTCCCGGGACGATAGGCTAAGAATTTAACCGGTCGACCGGTTTACCCCCGGGGACATGACGCAAGAAGGGAACAGACATGGGCGAGCACTCAGACTTGTCTCGACGCGAACGGCAGATCATGGACATTGTCTTTCGGTTGGGTCGGGCGACCGTCAGCGAGGTCATTAACGCGATGGCGGATGCCCCGACGCGCACTTCCGTCCGTACGCTGATGCGGATCCTGGAGGACAAAGGTCACCTCAGGCACCGCAAGAACGGCCGGGAATACGTCTACCAGCCGACCAAGGCGCGCAAACGCGCCGGACGTTCGGCGCTGCAGCGCGTGATCAGCACGTTCTTCGACGGCTCGCTCGAGCAGGCTGTGGCGGCCCACCTGTCCGACCCCCGCGCCAAGCTCACCCCACGGCAGCGGCGCCGCCTTGCCGACCTCATCCGTGAGGCCAGAGAGCAGGAGAAGTAGCCATGGCGATATTGACGAACATCTTGGACCTCTCGCTGGCCGTGGGGGTCGACGCCGAATGGCTGGTGTTGCTGCTGGATGCGTCGGTCAAGGGCCTGGCTGTCCTGGTGCTTGCGGGCGTGGTGACGCTACTGATGCGGAAGGTCTCGGCGGCCGAGCGGCAGTTGGTATGGGTGGCGGCGCTGGCGGGCCTGTTGGTCCTGCCGGTTGTGTCGGCGGCCCTGCCCGACTGGCAGGTCTTGCCGAGCTGGCGCCAGGCTACGCCGCCAGCGGCGCTCGGGCCTGGCCCGCAGGCGGCCGTGCCTCAACTGCCGCGACCTCAGCCGCCACCAGCCCTCGAAACGCACGAGGCGCCAGGGCCAGGGCACACGCTGGCTGCGCCAGTCGTCCATGATGCACCGCCACCGGCCATGCTCGTCCAGCCGCAAGAGACGCCCGCTGCGGCGCCTGCTCCGGCGGCCGTTCCGCCGGCAGTGACGATAGAGGCGTGGGTGCTGGCGATTTGGGCGCTGGGGGCGGCCGTGTGTCTGGCGCCGATGGTGCTGGGGCGCCTGAGCCTGTGGCGACTGAGGCGAGGGGCGCGCCCGCTTACCGACGGGCCGTGGCCGGCGCTGCTGCGGCAGACGTCCGAGCAACTGGGAGTCGGCTGCCGCGTCGCGCTTCTGGGGAGCGACCGTTGCGCCATGCCGATGGTATGGGGCGTCTTGCGGGTGAGGCTGCTGTTGCCGGGCGAGGCGGCCAATTGGTCAGCCGAGCGCCGTCGCATCGTCCTGCTGCACGAACTAGCCCACGTCAAGCGATGGGACTGCCTGGTCAAGATCGTCACTCAGTTGGCCTGTGCGGTTTATTGGTTCAATCCGCTGGTCTGGCTGGCAGCCAAGCGCATCGGAAGCGAAGGCGAACGGGCGTGCGACGACTTGGTCCTGGCCGCCGGCAGCCGGCCGTCCGACTACGCCGAGCATCTGGTGGAGATATCCTCCGGCCTGCAGGCCGGCCGCCTGGCCGTCCACAGTTCCATCGCCATGGTGCGGCCGGCCAAGCTGGAAGGCCGGGTCCGAGCCATCCTAAGCCCCACGCGAAACCGCCGCGCGCTGAGACGTACGGTGATCCTGATCGCCGCCGTGCTGGCTATCGGCATCACTATTCCCCTCGCGTGCATGCAGTGCCAGCAGATAACGGAGACAGGCCCAGTGGGGTCCACGGGGGGGGGCGATGAGCGTGAAGCTGTATGGCGAGCCGCTCTCCCGGCGGGCAACGTGGACGTGGTCCTGCCGCCGGTGCCGCCCCTAGCCTGGCGCGACATGCCCGGGGCCAGCTACTCGCCCGGACCGGGCGCACTGGTCATTGGGATGGAGCGTTCCGTCATGGCCCTGCGAGAAGGATCTTCGGCATGGCGGGCGCGAATCCCATCGAACGTCAAGTTCTACTGGGACGTAAAGTCGGCCATTTGTCCCGGCCCGTCGGGCGTGGTCCTTGCCGTGCAGTGGACCGAGTCCACCCAGGAATACCAGGTGGAGACTCGAGAGATAACGCTCTGTGCGTTTTCAGAGGCGGACGGCACGTTGCTGGCCTCCACCACATACGAGCCGCCCGAGACCGTGACGCCGCAAGTGCTGGCCGCCGTCTCAGACGGCGGCGAATGTGTCGCCTTCCTGGGGGGGCATTGGTCGACAGGGGAGAGCCTTCGGGGAATGGTGGGAATGAAGGTAGAAGGCGTCCTGCGATTTGGGCTCAACGGGAACAGAATTGAGATCGTCACGGACGACACCTACGGCGTGGTCGGCTGGGGATACGTTGACAGCCACACGGACTACGCTGGCGATTCGCTGATTGTTGCGCGTCCGGCGGCTGAGGACAAGTGGGACATCAAGGTCGTCCGATTCGGCCAGGAAGCGAGGACCGAAGAAATTCAGATCGCTCGCTCGGCTGTCAACCTGAGGGTAGGCGCCCGTCACGTGCCGACGAGGGATCTGCTGCTGTTGCGCCACTGGGTAAGGGAAGAAGGAGCCGTTATCGCCCTGCACCTCGGCAGCGGCCAGGAGGCATGGCGCACCGGGCCGCTCCCCACGGGCACCGAACTCCAGTTCGATGGAGTATTCCGGTTTGGTGGCCCGCTCACCGAGGAGGTCCTGTTCATGAGGACCCACTCCGCGCGCGCCGGTGCGTTGCTGTACCGCCTCGACCTGGATAGCGGCGACGTGGCGGGGTATCCGGAATTGGATTTTCTCTTCGAGGATCTACGGAACGGTCCGGAGGACCATCTGTCGGGGGTCACCCCCGTCGGGGAATCCCTGTACTTCGTGCGCGGCCGGTTTAACTACGGCGATGGTCTACGGGTCCAAAGGGCTATCACTGACCTGTTTGTCATGCCAGTCGCAGGCGGCGAGCCCCAGCCCATGGGCACCTTCACGAAGGAGGCCACCAATCTCGGCGGAGGGGGCGAGTTGCTCCCGGCGGCGAGGGGCTACTGGGTGATCCTGGGATATGGCGTGGCCTACAGACAGTGGGGCTCCAGCGACGCGCCCGAGATAATCACCATGGGTCAGATCCTTCCGGGCCTTCTCGAGCAGGCGGGCGTGCTCTTCATCACAGTCAATGATATTGGCGTTAGCGCACCTGTGGCTCAGGCTCAGTACGAAATCGCAGGTGAGGTGATTGCTGACGATGATGTCGTCGCGCGCGTGGAAGAACTTGCGAGCGAGTGGGGTGTTCGCGCGGTCGTCCTGTGGTATGTCGCCAAGCGGACGCTGCCGGGCGAAGCGTCAGTGCTGGCACAACTGGGGGAACTCGGCGGCCGGCGCGACTTCGACGTGGAATGGTACCGACCGGTCAGTCGAGGCGGAAGTGATGTCCTTGTCGGCCCTGATGGCGGCAACTACGGTCGCTCCGGCCTGGCCGAAGGCATGTCACGAGAGAGCGCCCTCGATGTCCTCGAGGCGCTGGGCTACGCGCCGGTGCCGGTCCAGGACTACCCCCACGATGGGGGAGGCGGCATATGCGTGTATGTTCTTCGGCGAGGCGAGCCGATTCGGGAAGCAATGGCAGTAGAGTGGGGGCCCAGCCCGGACGGGGAGGTCCTGATGAAGTGGGCTCGAGTCCAGTCTGATGAGCCCGGGGAGTCCGTGCCGCTGGATCGGCTCCATGAGGCCTTGTCGGTCGCGTTGGCCTCGACGACAGGGGATCGGACGGACGCAGCTGGGGCAGGCGCTGAGCCTTCCGACGTGCAGCGGGAACTACGGGCTTATTATGACGCCGGCGATGGGCCTCCGTGGCAGCATGCGGTGGACACCATGTTGTCGGCTGACGAGGCGGCCCCCTCGGAAGCGGCGGCTTACCTCTGCGAACTGCTGGCCCAGTTGCTCGCCGATGAATTAGCGGGCGTGGTGCCCGGGCATACGGTGCATGTCTTGGGCAGTCCAGTGGCGAATATCGCCCAAGGGCTTCGAGTCAGGATCGCTGCGGCGTTGGGCGAGCAGGGAGGCAATGACGCCGTATTGCCCGTGTGCGAGTGGTACCTGACCCACGAGGCAATCCCCAGCCTTCAGGTCAAGATCATGAACACATTGGCGGAGATGGATACGGACGCCGCGAACGAGATGATTGTCAGCCAGATTCGCCAGAGGCACCCCAACAGTGTGGTGATGGTCCAGGCGCTCGAGATAGCAACCCGGCGCAACCTGGCGATCGCCAGCGACGATCTGTCGCCGCTGTGTCAGTATCACCGCAGTAACGTGCGTGAGGCTGCGCGGAAGCTGGCCGAGCGTCTGCGTCATCCCGAGCCGGCAGATTTTGACCCTGTGCTGGCCATGGAGGACGAGGGCATTCAAGACATGATGGCCAGATTGGCGACGCTCTATGGTGATCTGCTTCCCGTCGATGCGCCATTGGTCGCCCTCGAGGTCGGGCAGTATCCCTGGCACCAGCGCGACCCAATCGTCCGCGGGTGGCTGCTCGAAGAGACCGACACGACCTACACGATCATGACTCTGGCCTGTACAACGACGAGGTTCACGAAGGAACAGATGACCGATCCGGCCGCGACTCCGGCGCCCATCGTCCTGGCCGATGAGGTCGAGCGCGTGGCGGAGCTTCGGGCGGCAGGGGACCCGGAAGGATATCTGTCGACCATGGGGTTCTCCGGTCCCCGCGGCAGGGGGGGGGCCGGCCTATACGAGATCACGTTGGGGCATTGGTTGTACTCGAGGCAGGAGTATGAGCTGGCAGCGAAAGTGCTGTTGCCGGTTCTCAGCATCTTCTATTCCGACGAGAACCTGATCGACCTGGCCAAGCAAGAGTTCGGCGTCGTATGGGGATATCGCATGCTGGTGGCCTTCGTTGGTCAGCGCGACTACGACGAAGCCCTTCGCTGTGCCGGGCTGTTGACGGAACGTTTCGATGGCACTCAGTTTTCCGACCTCGCTCGACAGTTGCAGGCTGAACTACCCAAACGACACGATGACTTCGAGGCGCTGACGCTACCGACCTACGCGGAATGGGACCAACTGCGTGGCTCTCTGACCCGCGAGCAGCAGATACAGTTTCTCTGCGAGCGGTTTCGCCTGCTCAATTGTTTTCAATGGGGGCAGCCGGGCGCCGTTGACATAACCAGCAAACAGTTCCGCGAACCGTGTGGGATCACCGAGAACGCCGCCTGGGGATTGGATCTCGGCGAGACCGACGTGATCAACCCCTTCAGTGTCTTGACTGGGCGCTGGGGATGGGAATGGCATGACGCACCCCCCGACGTTGAAACGCTGGCGCTGACCGTGGATGATATCCCGCTGCTGGCGACCTACCTAGCCGATGATTGGCACATTCTGGCCATTGGGTTTCCGCGGGACTTCATGGGGCATCGGGACCTGAAGACGCAGCGATCCTATCTGATGGGCATCATCAACGACCTGGCCGGGCAGGAGATATGCAGTTCCCCTCAGGACGACTGGTCTACTGAGGCCGGCAAACAGGCGGCCATCGCCCGCATCGTCGCCTGGGCCCAACAGCGACAGGGCACGGCCCGAGCCGACATCCTCCTGGCGGCCATGGAACGCGCCCTGACAGAGCGGGAGAGGTGGCGCACTGTGGCCTCCCAGGCCGATGAGTTGTGCCAACTGGGCGACAGGCGGGTGATCCCGCTTCTTCGGCAATTCCTTCATCGTGAACCGGTCAACGAGTACGACCTGGAGGACGTACTGTTGTTCTGTCGCCGGATCGACGCGGCGGCATTCCTCGAGGATGTCCGAGCGATGTTGGCTCACGACGACCTCGACGTGCGAATCCGCGCTGGCCTGATCTACCTGGATGCGGGCGAAGTGGCTACCGCGCAGGAGGTGCTGAGCGAGGCGCTGTCCGAGGTCCACTACCAGAATACGCTCGATCAGACGATGGTGGCAGCGATGCGGGCGCTGCTGGCCGAGGGGTCGGAAGCATCCAGGCAGGCAGTGGCCCGTCTGTTCACAGGAGATCGGCTTGCCGGCTTCAGCTTCCACAGGACTACGGTCCTGAAAGAGACGATAGCCGCGGGGATGATCGAGCCCTACCAGTACATGCGTCGGATGTTGGGTAACCGAACAAACCGGGTTGGGGAATCGGGCTACGCCAGCGGGGTCTGGGTCGCGGACGTTTGGGCCAAAGAGATCATCACCCTCGTTGCCAGGGAGGACCCCGATGTGCAGCAGATCGGGCGCGAGACCGAAGGCGATCGCGAGAGGCGCGTGCGGCTGCTGCTGGAATGGATCGACGGCAAAATTGACGCCATCGAGTCGGCCGAGTCGGATGCGGACGCCGACGCTCACTAGCAGTTCCTGGCGATCGAGCGCATCGCCCGGCTGCCCGCGGCCGAACAGGTCGCGGAGTTGTCTGAGCTTTATCATGACCTCGCGCCGCGCTACATGGACCCCGTTGTCACGGGCATCCTCAGCGCGTTTCCGCGTGACATCCTCGAAAGGGACCAGCCCGGCCCGCCTGTCCACAGCGAAAACCCCGTCTGGGCGGGAATGGACGGCGAATCAGATGTCCAATGGCAGGGGGGCAAACACGGCGGGACCAAGCTGTCTCTGTCGGCCTCCCGTTGTGCCAAAGAAAAGAGACGACCTCGTGGAGAGGCCGCCTCTTTGCGTCGGGATTTGCTGCCGTATTATGCCTTGCGGCGTTTGGCTAGGACGGCAATGCCACCCATCGCCAACAGCGTCATCGTCATCGGTTCGGGGATAGGCTGCAGGTTGAAGGCCTTGGCGAACATCAGCATTGTCTGATCCACGTCGGTACGCCCGCCAGTGTAGCCGTAGTACATCAGGTCACCCCAGACGTTGGTGTGCCCATGGTCGCCGGTCATGCTGACGTTGAGTCCGCCGGGATCGAAGACGTTGCCGACGATCTGAGCATCCCATAGGTCTTCCTTGCCGGGCGCGTAGTCATCGTACCACATGTTCGGCCAGACGCCCAGCACATGGCCCAATTCGTGACGCACGATTGTCAGTGCATCCTCGCCAAATATGCCGTCGCCATCGTTGCCGGGAGTCGGATCCCACCACAGACTGGGATTGACTCTCATCCAGTGGCCTACGCCCAGCCAAGGACGCGTGGAAGCGCCGAGAGCAGGCTCGTAGCCGTAGATCCAGTTTGAGGTCTGGGCCAAAGAGGCGCCTCCTTCGATAAGTTGCGTACTGTAGTAGACAGTGCCATCAACAACGTAGGCGTTGAAAGCGTCTTCCCAGTCCTGAATGGCCTGATTGACGACGGCCTTGCGGGTGGCGGACCAGACCACGGGATTGTCATCAAACGTTGCGACAATATTCAGAACGGCAAAGGCATTCGATGCCAACGCCAATAGCACCAGACTTGCGATGATCCCGCGAATTCTGATAGACTCTCCTCTCATAATACCTCACGATTCAAGGGCTGCCAGCCCGAAGAAGGCCGACTCCCTAGCATATCCTCCACTAATACTAGCGCTAAGTCAACACAAATTAGAAAAAAGAGTTGCGCTTCCCGTTCCATGTGGTGGCGGCGGCCCGTAAATGTAAACAGTTCGCTGCCAGTTGCGCCGCCGCCAGTAGACGGGTTACACAACCTGTCTCGGACTCGAACAAAGCCCGTCACAACACTTCGGCGGGTCCTTCGTATATCCCTAATGCCACAAAGACCGTCCCGCGTTCGCCCGCCCGCCCCGCCAATCGCGTGACGAGGTACCCCCGTCCAGCCGGCCGGAAACGCCTCGAAATCGTCTCAAAGTCTCCAAATCGCGTGATACGCCTCAAGTGAGTCGCGTGACTGTATGTGCTTTGTAAAAAGCAGGTTATACCGAGTTTCTTGGAGTTTGGTCAAGGACACCAGCAGGCCGGGGAATGAAAACCTTCGTCTCAGGCCTTCTTCGGCGACGAAGGTGCAGCCGGGGTGGCCGCGCGCAGCAGAACGGGCGGCCGCGATGGACCGCCCGTTCACTCACTCGAAAGACGCCGGACCGGCTCACGCTAAGCGACGACGGCGGCGGATCAAAGCCAGCCCACCCAACGCCAGCAAACTCATCGTCGCCGGCTCGGGGAT
>SDBT01005410.1_pt1 | contig 21435 bp, 23 predicted proteins | sample 2277101 | NCBI WGS metagenome assembly SDBT01 (sample SAMN10404973, study PRJNA504765) | marine sediment metagenome | isolation source: marine sediment core GS10_PC15, 103 cmbsf | place: Arctic Ocean: Southern Knipovich Ridge | collected 2010
AAAAAATTATGGAATCGGTAAAAGAAGAGTGGGTTCATATAATTCGACAGAGATTTTCTGATTAATTTCGGATAGAGAATAATTGATATTATCAATCCAATGTTGATATGGAAGAACAAATTTCCATCTCCTAACCATTGCTTGAGGGTCGGGCATACCATCTATTGGATCATATTCATATAACAAATCAGAAGCATATTTTACAGATTCATCCCAAGATTCAAAATTACGAGTAATACCAAAATCACTACTGAATAATCGGAAATCTTTAATACCCCAAGCATTGAACTCCCCTGCCATATTCTGACCATAAGTACTCTCTGCTGCAGAAATAGCTAAGACCATCTGCCAATTATCATATTGAACTAATTCATAAGCAGGAATTGGACTATTTTTTTCTTCTAAAAAATTTTGTAGTTGAATTAAGGTAGAATCAGATTGAAAAGAAAATGGTTCTACTATTAGAATTCCCATGAAGAAACTGACCAAAAAATTTATAAAACTATTCATAGCTCAATTATATATTAGCTATTTTATTGATAGAGTACATATCTAAATTATAGCCCATGCTTCGTCCTGCTTTTGCAGCAGAACTACGCAGGGCAGTCTTCACTTTTTCATTTATAGTGGCAAAGTCAGGCGTATTAGTCCGTGCTTCGCCTAAAGGCTACGCAGGACAATAAAAAACCCGCCGGCGAATAATGGCGGGTAAGTTAGTGCGTGGACCTACAAGGAGTTAAAATCTCGGCGAGGCGACCATGGTTTAGTTGGATATGATCTAGGCATAAAAAAGTCTTTTGATTTCGGGTTTGGCAAGATACGTCAATATCCAAATGGCTAGGCCGATTCCTACAAGTTGTAAGAAGACGTTGCCTCCGGTCCTATCAGCTAAAAGAGCAACAAAGCCGAGCGGAATTGAAATAATGTAGATGACTCTTGTCAACGAATACCCCCACAAGAGAAGCGCCCATAGGCCATAAGCGGCGGTGGCACATAAGACGCCCAGTAAAAGCAAGATAAAGGCGAAAATTGCTCCTACTCCTGCTTCTGCTGTACCTATACTACTAGCCATAACACCAAAAAACATAATACCCATACACGAGAAAATGCATAATACCGCACTCATTCCGGTATATATGGTTATTAAAATGAGCCCGAGAGATTTTGCCGTAGATGAAGTGTTCATTTCATCTCCTTGGGATGCTTTGTGCACCTTCTTCTATTTCTTAAGATACTCTACCTTATCTTAGCCCTCCATCTTGTCTGGCACAGCCCCGCCAGCTGGCGGATGCGAAGACGGAAGCTCAAAGAGCAAAGGACGAGAACAGTAGGCAATTTCTTTATACAGCAAAAAGTGCTTCCAGTCAAGGAAAACCTCCGCTTAGCGAGGACAGATTCTCATAAAAAACCAGCCTTAGTTTTAAATTTTGGCAGTCCATTTTTCCCGCAACTTGCCCCGTTAGAAATTTAGTGGTGGACCCAGGCAGAATCGAACTGCCGTCCCTGCAATGCGAATGCAGTGCATTACCACTGTGCTATAGGCCCATAACCTAAAAATAATATACCCAGATCAATATTAAAACAACAACTACTATTTGAGTTAGCAATCCCCAAAACCAATTAGGTTTTATTTTCTGGACAATATCATGATAATAATGAAAAACCTGCCAAGTTTTATTTTGTTTTACTTGAGGAAATATAATTCTAGATTGATTTATAAAATCTGGGAACAATCCCCAAAAAGCTCCAAAACCAGCTAAAACCAGATTATCTTTAAAGACAAAATAAACTAAAGCCATGCCAACTAAAACATCAATACTTGAAACTATTATTTGCCTGATACTCAAAAGTCCTTTTTCATCCACTCCATCACGATGTGGAATAGCATCCAAGATTACATGAGATAAAACCACCAGTAAGGCTGTGGGCAAAGAAAAACTGCCCATCTTGACTGCAATCGCAGCACCAGTAATTAAATGTGGAACAGCTAACATTAAACTTCGTTTATACTACGCTTAATAAATTAAACTTCTTTAAACTCCTTTATATTCAATAGTGTATTTCCCAATTTTTACTACATCATCATCTTTAGCTCCAATTTTTTTAAGTTCTGCCAATACTCCCATACGTTTTAATACTTTATATAATCTACCTAACGCTTGAGGGTGGTTTAAATCTGTTTTTTGAACTAACTTCTCTACCTTATTTCCTTTAACTAAAAATTGTTTTCCTTTTTTACTCACTTCAAACTGATTCATTGGCAGATCATCAATGGTATATATTTTAATACTTCGATCGGGATCTGGAATCTTTTTTAAAGTAACTATTACATCATAAAGCAAGTTTTTCAAACCTTGGTGGGTAACTGCAGAAATATAATGTATTGGCCAGTTATTAAACTTATATCTTTTAATACCTGCTAGCATTTTATTATCAATAACATCTATTTTATTCAGAACAACTATCTGAGGCTTTTGGGCTAATTTAGGATTGTATTTTTTTAATTCAGAATTGATAGTATTAAAATCTTTTTTAATAGTGGTTGATGTGGCATCAATTATATGAATCAATATCTTGGTTCGTTCAATATGTTTGAGAAAATTTATTCCCAGCCCCTTACCTTGATGGGCTCCTTTGATTAGCCCCGGAATATCAGCCGCCAAAAATCTATGACCAGTAAAATTCACAATTCCCAAATTAGGAATTAGAGTAGTAAAAGCATACTCTGCAATTTTGGGTTTAGCATTAGATATTACAGACAGTAAAGTAGATTTACCAGCCGAAGGCAACCCGATAATTCCAACTTCTGCTACCATTTTTAAACGCAGAATTATTTCTCGTTCTTCGCCTGGTTCCCCCAAATCTGCAAATCTAGGTGTCTGAAAACTGGCTCTGGCAAAATGGGCATTCCCAAATCCGCCTGTGCCACCTCTAGCTAGCAAAAACTTTTCTCCAGATTCATCAAGATCGGCGATTATATATTCTTCTCGCTTGCCCCGTTGTTTTTCTTTAAACGATATAACCTGTGTACCAACTGGAACATTTATTTCTAAATCATTACCAGCCTTGCCAGCCATCTTCTTAGGCTTGCCAGACTGACCAGCTAGAGCCGTAACATGTCTATGACGCAAAAACCTAGCTAAACTAGTTTCGTTATGATCGGCCGTTAGATAAATACTGCCGCCGTTGCCGCCGTTGCCGCCATCTGGACCACCTTTGGCAACATATCTTTCTCTGCGAAAACTAACTAGGCCATTTCCCCCCTTGCCAGCTTTAGCTGTTATCTTAACTTCATCTGCAAATGCCATAACATTTTTATTATACCTATTAAACTAATATAAAAACTCTTTCCGATTTTGGAAAGAGCTTAAATTTATTATATTTTTTATTATTTCTAGATTCCGGATCGGGGTCTGGAATGACAAGAAGGAGGTTTAGGTATTAAACCATTTTCTTTTTACTAAGTAGGCTACAGCACCATTAAACAGGAGCAGGCCTCCGAACAAAGGGATGAAACCAATTCCCGTTCTTACCATAAAGCCATAAAATGTGCTAGATTTACCATCAGTTCTAGTTAGAGTAACTGGATATAATTTATCCTCTGAGATATTAACACTAGAACAGTAAGCCCTCACAACAACCTTATTATTACTCCAAGATATAATACTAGAGGATAGCGAACTCATTGATATATTTCCTTGAGCTGATCCAAAATTTTGACCATAAATATCAACTATCACATCAGTGCCTTTTTCACCTTCGCTAGGAACAATACTGGTAATAATAGGACCATTCCCATCAACTAAATAAGTGTAACCACTATAAATAGCTTCCTGGCTATCAGTCCTTTTAATCTTTACCTGATGCGGACCACTATTACTAGTAATGGTAATTTGAGGAACAACTATTACTATCTCTGTATCAGCCCAGGAAGTGATGCTGGCAGATCTAGTTCCTATATATACACTGCCTGTAGTTGTATCAAAATTACTTCCATAAATATGCATAATAATATCCGTGTTAGCCAGCCCAGAAGTTGGATTAATGCTACTAATACTTGGGCTATCATCACCAGCAGTAATAGTATATGTAGCTGAGGTAACCCCGCCTAAAATATCAGCAGGATCACCATTGGTATCAAAACCTGCCACATTAGTATCAGTAGTAGAGCCTAATGTAAAATCAAAGTCTAAAGTAACTGCACTGTTAACTGATACTTTTGATTCAAAAGTAAGATTAGCAATTGTTCCAGTGCCGTTAGAATAAGTAGCGCTTTCACCAGCGGCAGGAGCTAAAATGACCGGAGCCATCATAATTCGACCGCTAGAATTAGCTGTAGAAGGTGAAGACATGCTCACTGCTTGGCTGGGATAAAAACTAGTTACATACGAACCACTAATAAACTCCAGTTCAGAAGTATTAAAAGTTATTATAACATCTGCACCAGATGAATAATCACCATTGGTATTTACTACAATAGCTGTAGAAAATTGGTTGCTAGCATTCACCGCTATCGTTCCAGAAGCAGGACTGAAATATAGCCGTGCCGGTTTAGTCCCAGACCCTATGGGTGCAGTTTGAGCACCTACAGATATGGGCAAACCTATTAAATACAGAGTAGCTAAACTAATTGTGAGTAATTTTTTCATTTTGTTTTTATTTGCTCTATTATTTTATTATACTATACTTTAAGCTTTCTGTCAAGAGGCATTTATCAGTTAACACCCATCAATAATGCTTGCATATCTAGAGTATTGATTACCCCATCTTGATTAATATCTTCAACCCCTAAGTAATCTGCTCCTAATAAATTGAATGTGCCTAGATTAACTAAGATAGAATCTCGGTTGCTATCTATAGAAAAAGTGACTGTTTGAGTCTGGGTAGTAGGAGCTGATACCCGTAAAATGTAATCTCCACCAGGCAAATCTACATTAAAGGAATAGCTTAATCTTTGGCTTAAATCTACTTGAGAGGCAGAATAAACTAACTGATTGTCTGGGTAAGCCATAACATCAATCTTAGCCGATTTAGGCGTATTTACGGCCTGATAACGAACTGATATCAGCCTATTTGGATTAGTAGATTGAGTAGTGATTTTTTCTTCATAAACATTTGAACTAAAGGCCTTTACATATTCGTTAAAATTATCAGGATAAATTAAGGCAAAAGTTGATCCAATTAAACAAATGGCTGACACAGATACTAAAACTCCCAGAAATCTCGGCAGTTTTGAGTTAAGCCCAATTGGCAAACCTAAATTATTTTTATTTCTTTTCTTCTCCATTATTAGGGTAGTTCACTTTCTTTCCACCAGTTACCAAATAAGAATGAGACATCCAGGCTGTTAATAACATTATCATTATTAAAGTCTGGCAATAGACCTGCTATGGTGCTCCAGAAGTCTTGAGTCAATCTGGTGTAGTCTATGGAGTTAATGATATTGTCTCTGGGAGCTGGGACAATATCTCCAGCTATTAGTTCTGGGAAAGACATAGCATAGGTAGGATTATCAGCATCAATAGTAATCTTGCCGGCAAAAGGAGTAGTGGCTTTCCTCCAGAGATGTCTAGTAGATCTAAGATAACCAACATAAGTACTGGTATCAGCTACATAACCTGTTTCAATGTTTACTTGAATGCTAGCTATTTTAGTATTTGAATCGTAGTCATCTGCTGTTAGATTATCTGCCTGGATAGTATAGGTATCTGGATTAGTTTCACTCTCTTCATAAAGACGGAAGGTGAAGCTAGGATAATTAAGATTATCTGATACTCCCCCTTCTACTGGAGCTGTGAGATTAAGGGTGATGGCGAGATACGGATTACCAGATTCCGAAACCATAATATAACCAATTACAGAATGGGTAATCTGACTATTAACAGAAGCACCAGTAATGGTAAATGAAAATTCTTGATCCAAGTTAGCTGGATCTATAGTATCTAAAATTTTAACATGTAAATTCACAGCCGATTCAGTAGGCGGAATCGCTCCAGTTGGATCAAAATAAGTACCAGCAGGATCAACAATACCAGCCAGCTGGGTTTCTATATCGGTAATAAAGTTAATACCTTCATTAAAACTACTATTTTTAGTGATGTTAACAGTAAATATTATCAGACCGCCTGGAGCTGGATTTTTATGATCTTCTATTAGAAATAGTGAAAAATCACCAATTACACTGCCATCCGTAATATCTATTTTACCTTCCAAAGGATTCGGTTCAGTATAAAGGTCTGGTCTATCCGGATCTGTAACTATAGTCCTAATGTAGAAAGGTATGTCATTAGCTATAGGAGCCTCATTAGTAGTTGTTAGAGTAATGGTTGTAGTATAGCCGCCTGAACCATCAAAGTTAATAGTTACAGGATCAGCAGTAATACCACTGGCTGAGGTTGCCATAGTTAACACTACTGTATTAAGAATATCCTTAAATTCATCTATCGGGGTAAGCATCACCTCATAATTTATTTGATTTCCTCTTTCCACTGATTTATGATTATCGCCCACAAAAACAATATCACCCATTTTTACATTTTCATCTGTCTCAACAATATATCTAAAATTCAAGCTCTCGACCCAAGGTGGGTAATAAGTATTATCAACAGTCTGCATATAAATCCTAAATTGGACTTTATCCACTAAACTAAGATCTAAACTGCTAAATTTAGCTGCCAGTTCGCTGGCTGATTCATTATAATTTAGCGAAACAAATTCAATTGGACCCAAATAATTACCATCGATATCAATAAGTTTGATGGCAAACTCAACTTGAGAGTTAAAATCAGACAAACTGGCTAGGGCGTCAAAACCATCTAAAGAAAGTATATGAGCAGTAGCAACACCGTCATATATAGGATATTCTGGTGAATAATAAGTACCTTTTAGTTGTGCCACTCCCTCAATAGTAAATAATTGGCTGATACCACTGGCAATTAGAGCGTCAAGGTCGCTAGTATAATTATAAGCTTCCACTTTAATCTTGTAATCGTTACTTCCAGGATAGGCTACAACTGGGATCTCCCAAAGATAGGTATAGACCTGAGGCATTCCAGCTGTCAGAATCACATTTTCTTCAATAACCAGCCATTCACTATCATTTCCTTCTGACATATAGTAGAGATTATAATAATCTGGATCAGGATCTTGGGGAAGGCTCTGAATCTTCCATTTTATATTCTCTGTATCCCCTATATACCAAAGATCAATTTCAGTTGGAGAGATAATCATTAATGTTGAAGAATCATTATCAAGGATAGTAACTGTATGTGTACTAGAATCACCTAAAATTCCACCAGTAATAGTCAGAAGGGTAATCATGAAATCTTCAGGCCCTTCAATCTCTAAATCATCATAAATATCAAAAGTAATCATTTGAGAACCAGATACTCCACCAGGAAATGTAAGTGTCCCAGCGCCTTGATCAGTGTAATCATTTGGGTCAGTAGTAATATCAGTTATTTGATATGTAACTATAACATCAGGTGGATCAGGATCTACCATGCCACCTGGTGTATAGATAACTTCTACGCTATGAGTACCAGCACCTTCACCAACGCTAGAAGTATCTGTAACAAATTCAACTGTATTTGATTCGACTGGAATATTACTATCGGCAATAGTGAAAGCACCACTTATGCCTTCAACTAATGGGATTATCACACCAGCTTGATAAGCTGCTACTTTAATCATATATAATCCGGGAGTCATATCAGTTATAGTCCAATTATAAGTTTGAGGAAGAGGAGGCTCAAATGGAAAAACTAAATGATCAATTTCTAACCAATTACCCCAGCTGCTTGTATTAGGATCAAGATATGAATAATCTAATTCAAAATGGTCTATCTCTATAAGTGGATCATCAATAATAGCTGTCCATTCTATGGTGCCTATAACATCATCAATAAACCAGACATCATCTGCGGCCGGCGATATAATAGAAATCTCATCAGCCGCTTTAACTGATTTTACCCAATAAGTATTATAGGCCCAATAACCAGCGCCAATTATTACAAAACTTAGAGCAATAACTAAGTGAGTTGCCCAACTCGGTTGTGGTTTTGGTTGATGTTTAATAACCTGACTTAATGTTTCTATAAACTTCATATTAATTAAGCATTAATCTGTTACCTTCTATCTTGAAGCTGTCTGTTGGATCAACAGAGTAATTACCTTCAAAGAACATAAAGTGACCTGGTTCTGATCCACCAGTGACATCAATAAGTATTTCTTTACTTTCTTGAGCAGCTCTAAGACCAAAGAGTTCTAAAAGATCTCCAATTTGATCGCTAAATAAGACTAGGGCTGTTATGGCTAAGATGGCTAAGATTAGCATTCCAAGCTTGAAAGCCTTAGTTCGGTACCAGGGAGTTACAGTATTATCTAATGAGTAATTTTTTTGCATTTTATTTTTGTTTTAGGGTATTAGTTTATTATACTTTAAATTTGGGTATATGTCAAGTAATATAACCTTAATTATTGACTTATGAGGAACAAAAATGATAATCTGACAAAGTCAAAATACTAGTACAGATTGTTGTCTATAAAATACAAACAACATATATATAGAAGCTCGTAAACTATTATTATGAAAAAAGATATTCACCCTACATATTATAAAAAAGCCAAAATCCAATGTGCCTGCGGAAATATTATCGAAGTTGGTTCTACTGTAGAAAACACCAAAGTGGAGATTTGTTCTGCCTGTCACCCACTTTATACCGGCAAACAAAAATTTATTGATAAAGCTGGTCGAGTTGAAAAATTCAAAGCTAGAAGTGCTAAAACCCAATCTAGAAAAGTTAGCAAAAAACCCACGAAAAAATAATCACAATCAGATATAATAAAAACAGATACGTAAAGTCTGTTCTTGCTATTAGTATTATTTAATGAATACATTACAAACCACACAACCAAAGTCTCAAAATAATCCCCAAAAAGGAGCTATTGTAGAAATTAGAGCTGGGACTGGGGGTAACGAAGCGGCGATTTTTGTTGGGGATTTAGTAAAAATGTATACCAAGTTTATAGAAAGCAATAAAAAACAAGGATTATCTTTAGGGGAACATATTAGTTCTAGTTCAGCAGAAAGTGGTGGATATAAAGAATTTAGTTTTAAAGTTAAGGGTAAAGATGCTTTTAGTATGCTCCAATACGAAAGCGGTGTGCATAGGGTACAAAGAGTGCCTGAAACAGAAACCAAAGGTAGAGTCCATACTTCTACTGCTACTGTGGCAGTATTACCGGTAGCCGAAGGAATTGATGTAATTATTAGACCTGAAGACACACGTATTGATGTTTATCATTCATCCGGCAAAGGTGGACAATCAGTTAATACTACCGATTCAGCAGTTAGAATTACCCATTTACCTACCGGAGTGGTTGCCACTTGTCAGACAGAGCGTTCTCAAAGCCAAAACAAGGAAAAAGCAATGGCTGTATTAAAAGCCCGTATACTTGGCTTGAAAATAGAAAAACAAACCAAAGCTAGAGCGGATCAACGGAGAACCCAAATTGGTTCAGGAGATAGAAGTGAAAAAATTAGAACTTATAATTTCTCTCAAAATAGAGTAACTGATCATCGTATTAAAAAAAGCTGGCACAATCTAGATAAAATACTAAACGGCCAACTTAATCCTATTATCCAGGCTTTAATTAAAGCTCAAGATGATAAAACTAAAAACCAAGATACCGACGAATAATCTGCTTAGCTAACTTTACTGTTTCAGCTAACTTACCATCCCGATTAATTAAACTATAAGTAAAAATATGCTCCTTAGCCATCGCTTCTTTGGTGGATTTTAGTCGATTATTAATTTCATCTAAAGATCCTCCACGGGCCATTAAGCGTTTTTTTATTGTATTAATCGAATCCGGCTTAATAAAAATAACTAAAGCTTCAGGATTGTTTTGTTGAAGCTTTAAGGCGTAATGAGGATCAACCAAAAGCAAAGGCACAAACCCATCTAAAATAGGTTTTCTGATATCTTTTCTTTGAGTACCATAATAATTTTTATTAAATTCGGTAAATTCAACCAATAAATCCTTTTCAATCATATCTTCAAATCTCTCGTAACTAACAAAATGATAATCAACTCCTCTCTTTTCCCCAGACCGCATATGACGCGAAGTAGTAGTAATAACTTTTTTAAGTGGCAGCCATTTAACTAATTCTTCAGCTACTGCATCCTTGCCTACAGCCGAAGGCCCAGTGATAACAACTAATTTGCCATGAAATTTATTTTTCAACATCATTTAAAAATTTATTTAAATCTACTGGCAGAGGCACTGTAAAACAACGCTTATTTCCAGCCCAATCAGTAAATTCTAATTTGTAGGCATGCAAAAAATGTCTGGGCAGATTTACTTCCCGACTACCGTAAATTATATCCCCAATTACTGGATGACCTATAGCACTAAAATGAACCCTAATTTGATGAGTGCGACCAGTTTTTGGTTGAACTTCTACCAAGGTAAAGTTTTTTAAATATTTTTTTACTCGCCAAAAACTACTAGCTGATCGGCCGCCCGCTAAAATTTTAAACCTTCCGCCTCTATCCCTCTTGATTGGCATATCTATATAAGCCATCTGAGGAGTTAATTTGCCACTTAATAAAGCTATATAAGTTTTTTTGATTTCCCTGCGAGCAAACAAGTTGGACAAAAACTCCTTAATCTTTTCTTTTAAAGCTATGATGACTACACCTGATGTATCTTTGTCTAATCGATGCACTAAATAAAATTCCTTGAATCTATGTTTAAGAGCATTAGCTAAAGTTCCATGTTGATGATGACCAGCTGGATACATTACCATGCCAGCTGGTTTATTAATAACTATTATATCTTTATCTTGATAAACAATGTCTAATTTTATGGATTCTGGAACTATTTTATCAACATCTTTTGCCAATTGAACATCTATAATCTGACCTGATTTGACAATAGTTTTGGGAGTTAAAATCACTCGACCGCTAATCTTAACTAATCCTTTTTTAATTTGCCTAATTGCGACTTGCCTAGAGCAATTAGGCAATTGAGTAGCTAAAAAAACATCCAAACGTTGTCCGGCGCATTTAATTTTTACTTTAAATTTAAATTTTTGGTGTTTCATCCCGTTAGAGCTCCTTTACGAAAAATATTAGGCTTAAATATTTTTCTAAACTTTATATAGTATTAATTGTTAATCCCGTATTCGTTGACTGTTTGTAATTGAATATACCACTTGGTCAGAGTTCTAACGGGATTCATCCCGATTATAAATAAAAATACCCATTACAATTAAACTAACCCCAATGACAATTGCCACATCTGCCAAGTTAAAAATAGGCAAATAGCTAATAGATATAAAATCTCTTACAAAACCTAAAATTAAACGATCTATTAAATTACTGAACCCTCCCCCAATACTAATCATTAAACCTAAATAATAAACATTTGGATAATTGCCATTCATAAAAAATAGATATAACAAAATAATCAAAAACAAGATAACTAAACTGGTAGCCAAAAAACTTGGTAACTCAATGCCGAATGATACACCATAATTCCTATGATCTACAAAAGTTATCCAGTTTAGCCCCCCAGCTCCAATAGCAGCCCAATGGATAGCCAGATATTTAGTAATTTGATCAAAGAAAACCACTAAAATTACCCCTAAAAATAGTAGTAATGTTTTTAGAGAAATATTTTGAAAGGCTGATTTATTCTTCACACTTTACACAAATAGGAGCGGCTGGATATGCCTTGAGTCTATCTTCTAAAATATATTTACCACAATTTTGACAATATCCATACTTATCTTCTTCAATTTTTTTAAGAGCGGCTCTGTTTTCTTCTAAGAGTTTAACTAAATCATTAGCTAGAGCTGTATGTTCATCATAAGTAGTTATTTCGTCAGCAGCTTCTGTTTCATCTTCACCCTCACCAGGATGATATTCTTCAAATTTAGGTATATATTTATCTTCTTCTTCATTATAAGTAGCTACCTTTAAAAGTTCCTGTTTAATGCGGGATTTATCTTCCAAGAGTCTCTGTTTCTGATTTTCAATAAATTCTTGACTATACGGACTATTGTTCATAAATTTAACGATTAAATAATTTTTCTATTTTTTGTAAATTGTCGTGAGTACCCATCAAAATAAGCCGATCACCAGATTGAACTTCTGTATTGCCTACCGGATTTATAATAGCACGGCCATCAGCTCGATTAACAATTAATACTGAAATTCCTGACTTTCGATTTGCCAAATATTTTTCCAGTGGCTGGTCAACTAAAGGTGAATTAGAACTAACTGTTATGTCAGAAATCTGAATTTCACTCTTGTTTAAGTCTAAAACATTGTCGACAAAGTCTGCCACACCTGGCCGAAGAGCAAAGGTAGCCATTCTGAAAGCACTGATTTGGTATGGCGAAATAGCTCGATTAGCACCAACTCTTATCAATTTAGCTACTGCCGTATCAGTATTGGCCCGCGCTACAATAAAAAGTCTGCTATTTAGAGTTCGAGCAGTAATAACAGTCAAAGCGTTATCACTATCCCGGCCTAAGGTTGAAATTAAACCCTTGGCATTCATTATGCCAGCTTCTAGTAATACTTCTTCATTAGTAGCATCTCCTACCAAGCACATCCATCCCTTGCCCCTGCAGTCTTCTGCAATATCTGGATCAATTTCTACTAATACAAATTGAACATCCTCCTTAGAAAATTCTTCGGCTACTTTTATGCCAACCCGACCTAAACCGCAAATAATATAATGATCTTTTAAACTCTGTATTTTTGTATGCATTCGTTTATTTTTAAAATCTTCATCAAACCGAGAAACCAAAATATATTCACTAAACACTCTTATTACATAGTATAAAGTAAATACTCCAAAGACAATCAAAAGAATGGTAAATATGGTCCCAGCTGGACTTAAAGTATGTACTTCTCTATAGCCAACGGTAGCTAAAGTAATAACTACCATATATATAGAATCCAAGAAATTCCAGCCTTCTATTATCATATAACCAGCTGAACCTATAACTATAAGCCCAATTACCAAGAATAATAAAGTCCAGAAATGAGTTTTTTTTATACTCCCATCATCCATTTTTATTAATTATTTTAATTAACCTTCTTTTATTTGTCTATCTTTAGCTTTATCCAAAGCGGGTTTTTCAGCTTCGGCTAAATATGTCATTTGGCCTCGGACTTTTCCCATAATTTTTTTGTATTCGGTGTAAGCATTGCTAATCATGGCACTACCCCTAGCAACCTGATTTTCCAATACAGTTTCCATTTCGTTTAAAGATCTATCTAAGTTTTCTAAGAACGATTTTATTTGTTGTTCATCATAAGTAGCCAGAGTGCGTTTATGTAAATCTAGAAAAGTTAATATATATGGTACTGCCATACTATAGGGAACTAAGATAACCGACTGGCTGTGCGCTTTGGCAAATGATTCTTTAAGAATTGAATAGAGAGCATCTGGTACCATCATTATGGCCTTATCCCAGGTAATGGGAGGATGAATATAGCTAGCTACTTCTTTGACTTTTTTAGAAACCTCTATTTCTATTTTTTTAATCAATCTACTTCTAATTTCTTCATCTTGCTCCGATTCTAATTTACTCATTTCTTCTATAGCCACCATTTTAGAATCCATTGGCATAATTCTGCCATCTGGTAATTTTAAACCAAATTCTACAGGCCTGCCTTCAATACGATAATCAAAAACAATTAATTCTGGAGGGAACGATTTAAATATTTCTCTCAAAACATTTTCCCCAGCCATTCCTTTGGTTTTAGAACCCTTAAATAAGCTTTCAATGCTTTTAATAGAGCTTTTGATGGCTACATTATAGTCTTCTTCTTTTTTATCTCGCTCTTCCTGGCGGTTTTTAAATTCGGCAAGAATATCAGATAATTTTCGCATTTCTTCTGTAAATCCTTTGGCAGATTCCTGAGATACTCTCTGGTCAGTCTTTAGAGCTTGCGTGTCTTGAAATAGTAAATCTAAGGTTTTACCAAGAGCCGAATCAACAGGTACGTCATTTTTTTTAGTTTGTTGTTGATATATAAGCCAGCCAGCCAAGCCTAAAGAAGCTAGAGCTATTATACTTATAACTATTAAAGCAGTTATCATAATTTTAGTTTTATCTTATATCTTAATATTAAACCAGTTATTAAAGTTATACTAACAATTAATAAACTTGCCCATTGAGCTATAGTTAGCACTCCCCAATAATCACTGTCCACCCTAAAAAATTCTATTACAAACCGCAGAACCGAATACAGGGCTATATATATAAATAAAGTAAATCCTTCAATTGATCTTAATTTTTGCCAGAGCAAGACAATCAACAAAATAATAATTAACCCAATAATTGAATATAAGAATGTGGGATGAAAAAACTCAAATTCTGAGAAACCAGCTGGGCGTAATGAAGATTTAACAAACATTTTCCAAGGCAAGTCTGTTGGCGGACCAAATGCTTCTTGATTAAAAAAATTGCCAAATCGACCAATTATCTGGCCAATTAATACTGGTGGTATTAAAAGATCAAATATCCTTAATATCGGCAATTTATACACTTTGGCATATATCAATACAGCTAAAGCGCCTAAAATCAATGCTCCGTGTATGCTCATGCCGCCATGATGTAAACTAATCATCTCTACCCAATTACCAGAAAATTCGGACCACTTTAATATTACAAAAGCCAAGCGGGCACCAATTACACCGCTAGCAATGCTCAGAGCCGCGATATTAATAATGTGGGATTTAAACTTACTATCAGAAACTTTCCAATTTAACCACATCAAGCCAGATAACACTCCTGTAGCTAATAATAAACCATACCAATAAACAGTCAGTTCTCCGATTTTGAATGCAACTGGATTAATTTCCAATAAACCTTTAAAATATGGAGTCAACCACAAACACACTGCTACTATTAAAATAATAACAGTAATAATCCCTCCCAACTGATTGAATAGCTTACTCTTCACGCTTACTACGATATACTAGAGACAAGACATAAGAAAGTATAGAACTGAAGGGTGAAAGTTGATATGTTAAAGTCTTGTAGTCTATAATAACCTTGTTAATCAAGCACAAATGACAGAACTAAAAGAAAACATTGTCTTAAAGACTAAACCAAAGTATATCACTCGAATAGGAAAAGTATTGTCAAAAAGCTCAAAGAGTGAAGGTTTTTCTATAACTCTGTCCTATGTCCCAGATAAGCCGGAAGAACAAAAACATGGTAGTCTTTATTTTGTAATTGATATCGGCAGCGGTTCACCGCTATCGCCGGATATTGGCTATAATTTGATAGATATTATTAAAGAAGAATACTACCGTGATCTATCAAAAACGCCATCTCAAAGTTTTGAAAGTGCTTTGAAGATGACCAATGAAGAATTTGCCGCTATTGCCAAAGAAGGTGAAAAAAGCTGGATTGGGAAAACTAACATTACTATTGCTACTATTACAGAAAATAAGCTACTGGCTGTAGTCCGAGGCACAAGCGAAATACATCTTTGGCGTAATGGGAAAATTATGCATTTATCTGAAGGAATGTATACTCCAGGAGAAACTTACAGAGCAGATGAAACTTTGATTAACATCATAGAAGGAGAACTGAGTGTAGGTGATAAACTAATTTTAAGCACAGCCGAATTATTCTATTATCTTTCCGTAGAAAAACTCAAACGCATAGTAGAAGGTTATTCTCCAGCTGGTGCTGCTCAGCAAATTGCTCAGCAGTTAAAAAACGAAGAAGATATTACCAAAACTAACGTTATTATTGCCGAATTTTCCCTCCCAGAACTAATAGACTTTGAAGAGGAGACTATTCCTGAGGATAACTGGATTGGACAAACTGGTGTAACCGTACAGCAACCCAGCAGCTCATCGAAATCAAAACCACTTTTTGGTGGGTTTTCAGTACGCCAGGAACCAGCCATCACAGCTTCGGCACCAGATAGTAATCAAGAAACATCAGAACCAATTAATCAAGTTGATAGCCAATCTACAATGAATGAAATGGCTCAGGAATTAGAAATCAAAGAAGAACCAGCCGATTTACCCAAGACTCATCAACCAATAACTATGCCAAAAATAAATTATGCTAAAGGCATTTCTAATATAACTGGCAAAATAAAAACGGCTGCTGCCAGTCCCGGATTTAAAAAGACCGGCAATATTGTGCTGCGTTACCTAAAATATGCTGGGTTAGTGATTCTGGCAATTGTAGATTTAACCGTCAATTTTGTCAGCAACTGGGTTAATGATATAAAAAGACGACCAAATGGCAACAAGATATTAATGGCCACTGTAGGTATATTGGTTGTTGTTGTAGTAGTATCAACTCTCGCGCTATCTCGCAGTCAGGCAACTAGAGTTAGTAAGAAAGTGGCAGTAGAATCATTGGAATCTGCTATCCAAAAGCGAGATGCCGCCAAAGCCGCCATTATATATGAAGATCACGCCAAAGCCAGCACTTTATTATTTGAGGCTTATGGTTTGGCAGAGGCTGCAACCAAGAATGAAGCTACCGAAACAGAAGCTCTATCAATACTAGCAGAAATCAATACCCAACTTGATGAGGTTGGCAGAGTACAACGTTTTGACAATCCTTACGCTTTAGTAGATTTTGCTAGTTTAGCTTCTCAAATTGAAATTCAAGGCAGGGGCGAAGCTAGTATAAATATTAATGACATTTTAGCAGTAGGTAATGATATATACACCTACGATACGGAACACAATAAGATATTTAAATATAATGACAGTCGCCGAGAAGTTGGAATTGTTAACTCTTTAGTAAGCAAGGAAAAGAAAATTAAATTAGGGACTATTGCTGGCAATGATTTGATATTTTACTCTATCCCGGCTGGTGTCTATTCATTGGATCTCAATGAAAATACAATGAAAGGCATATCTTTAGACACTGGCAATTGGAATAACGCCAATGATCTCATTGCCTACACTGATAAATTATATTTCTTAGATACAGAAAATAATAACATCTGGAAATATAAACAAGTTTCAGAGGGATACACAAAAATCGCCGCATATTTCGAAGGTAATGAAAACCTAAATCTAAGTGGAGCTACCGATTTTGTCATCGATGGTGATGTATATATCCTTATAAATGGATTAATTAGCAAATACACCGTAGGTCAGCAAGTAGAATATGTTCTACGCGATGTACCAGAACATACTGGTGCTTTAGTGGGCGCTATTAAAGATATTTACACTGACTCATTGACAGAAGGGTTATATATATTAGATACCGATAATTCCCGGGTGGTGGTATTTGATAAAGAAAATGGAATGTATCTAAGACAATACATGTTTACTGGCATAGATAACCCTAGTAATATCTTTGTCAGCGAAGAAAATGACTCTTTGTGGATTCTGTCCGGAACCCAAGTCTATTTATTAGAAATCTAAAAATTCCTCCCTGTCATTCCCATATTACTTTTGTCATTCTCGGGTTTTTTATTGTCATTCCCGCGAATCCGCCAGCTGGCGGAGGGAATCCTCGCCTCGATTCGGCGAAGCGGGCAGACATAAAAAAGAAAACCTAAACCAGTCCCTTAACAAACCAACAAGGTAGGTGATGATAAATGTCAGATATATGTCATTTTGATGGCTGTGATAACATCTCTTATGACGATTGCGCCAGTTGCAGCGAACCAACCTGTCACCAGCATGGCAAAGAGGTTGGGGAACATTTTGTCTGCTTCTACTGCATTAACGAGGAAGATGAGGAAGACTAACAAATTAATCAACCAATATCAAAACCCAGGCCAGCTTGTATAATAGAGTTGGCTTTTCATTATGAAAAAAGATTCAAAAGATCTAATTAAATTCTACCTCAAGCGTCAAAAAAAATTGGCCTATCTTTTAGGTGTCCTTGATACTTACTGTGACCTAACCAGCAAAGGCGTACGAGATGTTTCTTTGTTAATGCCCTTCTGGACTACTGACAAACATCAAAAATACTTTCCTATGATCAAAAACATAGTTCAGGGTTACAATTTACAAATTATACCCTACCCTAATCTAACTGATAAAAAAAATAATAAGCATTGGATATATTACATATATACAAAAGGCAATAAAAAGAAAGTTGAAGAATTAATATCTCTGTTCAAAATGGTTCATGAGAACAAAAAGAAAAAATCATTACATAGAAAAATCGGTAAACTCTTAGGTTATAGCCGAGAAACTATTATTAAAAAATACAAATAATGGGTTCTATGAAAATCATTGCTAAAAATAAGTTGGCATATCACAACTATGAAATCCTAGAAAAAATAGAAGCAGGCATAGCTCTTTTGGGTAGTGAGATTAAATCAATCAGAAACGGTCAAGTAAGTATTAAAGAAGGTCATGCCAGAATTCAAGACAACGAAGCTTGGTTAACAAATGTTCACATTGCTCCATATAAACAAAGTTCAGTCACTGATTATAATCCCCTCAGAAGACGTAAATTATTATTAAACAAATCAGAAATAAAAAGATTAGTCGGCAAACTGCAAGAAAAAGGATTAAGTTTAATTCCCCTTTCTTTATATATAAAGAAGAATAACGCAAAAATAGAGTTAGGTTTAGTTAAAGGATTAAAAAAATATGACAAAAGATCAAAAATTAAAGCCAAAGAATTTCAAAGACTCCGCCAACGCAAACTAAAACACAAAGAATAAAAAAAGAGCCCCAAGGACTCTTAAAATTCAATAAAGAGTCCTTGGGGCAACATTAGCCGCCACAGTTGGAACAGACGTGTCCAACTACGTGGCCTGTTAAACGCGCAAAACACTTACGTCTCATAACAAGACACCTCCGTAAGCTATTAGAATCGTTTAAACAAAGCTCTACTTTAACTATAGCAAAGCTGTCAAGCCCTAAATGCAATTTCTTAACTGCTTTATTTCCTGTGCAGAAAATAATCCCAAGAGAAAATGAGTCGGATTTAGGTGTTTAAAGAGCCGGGGTTTCACCGGCTGTTTCTGCTATCAGGTAGTTAATCACTGTAAGAGGAGGTAACTACTGCCCCCCCATTCTTAGAAATCGGATGTGGGAAAAAACTTATTGATATCTCCCCATTCGATGTCATAGCCGAATGGCTTGAGAATCTCCATCAGTAGTTTGAACTCCTCGTCAGTGCCTCCTTCGCCGGTGTTACAGATACAGAAGTAAGGCATCTGCTTGGTAGTATCTGCAGCAGACACGCAGGTACTCGGGTAGTAAGTGATAACTGCCTTATCGGCAAGGTCAGTTTTCTCTCTGATCCCTTCGGCAATGCGAGGTATCAATTCATCGGCTTTTTCTTGAGAAAAACCAACTAATTTGATATTGGGCATAAGGATACACCGTCCTCAATGTGCTAAGCAGTTTAGATTTACCTAAAAAGGCATTCGCTTTTATATGCATAGTATACCAAAAAATCAGCTCCTGTAAAGAGTTTTTATAGTTTGAGGGAGAATAAATCTAAATCAATCTTTTATTCATAAATGCTTTACCTGAATCAGTTTTAAGATATTGCTCAAATAATTTAGCTTTGCCCATATCCGAAAAAGCACAATAATATATTAGCTTCCAAGGTTTGTATTTAGCAGTATGGATTGTTTGGCCAAAATTATGAGTTTTAATTCTTGTTTTTAGATCTGTACTATAACCAACATAAATCCGTGAGTTATTCCGCAAACTCTTTATGATATAAACATAATACATAACTACATTGTAAGCCCATCCTTCGCCTAAAGGCTACGGAGGGCAACCTTCGCATACTTTATAACAAAACCTTATTTAGATTGTCCGAAAGGACTCCTTGAGCGGCGCAGCCAACCGTAGCTGCCCATCCTTCGCTTTTCAAGCTACGGAGGGCAACCTTCGCATTATCATTTATATAATATTTAAGGTAGCGAAGGTTGGTGGAGCTGGGGGGAATCGCACCCCCGTCCAATAAACAATTTTTATAAACATCTACATATTTAGTTTGTTTGAAATTATCCCCTATTGCCTTCAAACAAACAAAGTAACAATAGGTTAAGCTACATTAATCTTAGTTTTCGTCAGTAGCCAACAAAAAAGCAGCTCAGAAAATATGACACCGCGTTTAAAAGTTTCTGAGCAAACTTTTAGGCGATGGCATCAGCAATTAGGCTAATGCTGGCGCGAACCGAAGTCCGCTAAATGCTTTATTGGCATTTATAATTTTGCTTAGTTTAACGTTGCAAAACATTAACGATATGCAATCTATAAAAATTAAAGTTCATTGTCGAAGCTATACAGCCCCAAAACAAAAAATATTGAAAAATTTACTAAACCATACAAATTAATCGAATCTGTATTTTTACCCTACCGTAGTAATATCTATATCACAAGAGGCAAATGACCTATTTGTGATGAGATTGAACGAAGGAGGGTCGAAGCTATACAGCCCCAAAACATTATCAACGATATATTAGAACAATTACTATAAAAATTCAATATAAATAAAAAAGTGACCCGTTCGTTAGAACGGGTCTAGTGTCACTTGGACCGATTAAATTGTCAGAATTATTCAACAATTGTGATCTTGAGATCCTGCCCAATTATGATTGGACGTCGGATATCAAGATCATTTCGATCCAGTAATTCAGCTTCACTCAAGCCAAATCTGTGGCGTATATTATATATTGTATCACCAGATTGAACTTCGTGAATAAAATAAGGAACACCATCTTCAAACAATCCATCTGAAACGACACTCCCAAGATCAAAGATAGAAGACTCTTCTGCTTCAGATTCTGAAATAACTTCTGCAGTTGATTCGTCCATTGCTTCAACTGGCTCAACTGTATCTGCGGGTTCTAATGCACTCGGTGCCGCCTCTATGTTCTGTGTAATCACAGTAGGCGGTGGCACATCAATCTGCACATTCACATTGGGGCTGTATTGGCTTGCCTGGGCAGTAGTAAGTGATAACCCAGACTGCCATACATTATTAACAAAATTATCAACTGCAGGAAACTGCAATCTTCCCATTGAGAACGTCAATATGAGTGCAGAAACAATCAAGAATACAGCCGAACCTTTAATTGTCCAGACTCGGGCGTCTCTGTCATTTATCAACAACGAAATAATCCAGATGACACCGAGAAACACTATCAGCGCATAGCCAAAATTCGTGGCCAATGCACTAAATGCATAATTGAGATCAAGATCCATTTTTTTGGACCTCCCTTTTCTTAGTTGGATTGGAATCCCATCGATTCATACCATCTAAGCCCATGCCCTATAAGGATAGTCCTTATCCTTCTCTTTATGTAAATGTGCTTTGGCACAATTAAAATAATTTAAGTGTAAATGAATACTAATACATTTTGGCTCAATTGTCAAGTTTTATGCTCTAGGAGCGTAAAACCATATTGATATTTATAGTATTAAAAAGGAGCG
>SDBT01005411.1_pt1 | contig 21435 bp, 16 predicted proteins | sample 2277101 | NCBI WGS metagenome assembly SDBT01 (sample SAMN10404973, study PRJNA504765) | marine sediment metagenome | isolation source: marine sediment core GS10_PC15, 103 cmbsf | place: Arctic Ocean: Southern Knipovich Ridge | collected 2010
GCTGAAACCCTAAAAAACCGTTTTAATCTCACGATCATTTCCTTAAAAGGTGCGGGCGAAAAGTTTATGGAAAAGAGTGACGGCATCCACCACATCCGTGTACCGTTACTGCATGTTACTGTGCCGGATTTTTTCAAGTCCGTGCGCCTCAGATCCTTGTTCAGGAAATTGAAATATGTCATCGAATACGCATATTTGACCGCGTTGTCCTCCTTTCTTTTCCTACCTCTTCTCGTTGTGAAGAGATTCAAGGCGGTTCACGTACACAACCCTCCGGATAGCTTCTTTCTTCTGGGATGGATGGGAAAAATTTTCGGAATCCGGTTCGTCTTTGACCACCACGATCTGTCGCCTGAGCTATACATGACCAAATTTAACGCCGACAAGGATCTTTTCTACCGGACCCTCCTTCTTTTTGAACGGCTGTCGTGCCGGTTGGCCGACGCCATTATTGCCACCAATAAATCATACTGCCGGCTGACCTCCAGCCGGCACGGGATCCCCGACGAGAAATACTTTATTGTCAGGAACGATCCGTACCTCCCTGAGACTGTTCTCGTAGATGGGCATTTCACAAGTAAGCAGAAGTATTCCATACTGTACATCGGCAGCATCAACGAGCAGGATGGGCTGGAGATCCTGCTGCAAGCCCTTGATCACTTGAAGGTAGGTCTGGCCGTGGACAACTTCCACTGCACTATAGTAGGAGACGGCGATGCCCTGCCTGCAGTGAAAAAAATGTGCCGGGACCTGGACCTCGAAGAGTATATGACATTCACCGGATATGTGTATGACTGGCCCACGATTTCCCAGTTCCTCGAAAGCGCGGACGTTTGCGTTGAGCCGGCGCCTGCCAACCCTCTGAATGATCACTCCACCTTCATAAAGATCATGGAATACATGGGTGCAGCCAGGCCTATAGTGGCATTCGATCTTCCGGAGACGCGCCACTCGACAGGCGATTCGGCACTCCTTGTTGATCCGGGCGATACAGCGGCCTTCGCAGAGAGGATCAAGACACTCATGGATGACGAGGATCCGCGGTACAGACTGGGAAGTACGGGACGGTCAAGAATAGTGAACAACCTCAACTGGGACTCTGCCGCCTCTTGCCTCCTTGAGGCCTACGAGACCATCCTGCCGCAAAACACTCAAGGATCTTCCACTGCTTCCCAATGATCCCAGGTGTGCCCTTGATTAATCGGGAGACATGAGCACAGATCAAAAATACATCGTCGGTGAGAGAGATCTGATCCTGGTGACCGGTTCCAATGGATTCGTTGGCTCGAAGGTCGTCCGCACCTTACTGGATCGGGGATACAGAAATCTGAGATGTTTCACGCGCCCCACCAGCGATATGGGCAGTCTGGAAGACTTGATCGCCGACGCTAAAGACGCTCAGATTGATATCGTCAAGGGGAACCTGCTGTCGATGGAGGATTGCAGGAAAGCGACTGAAGAAGTCAAACTTATCTATCATCTCGCCGCAGGGATCGAGAAGACATTTCCGGGATCCTTCCTTAATTCTGTTGTCACCACCAGGAACCTGCTGGAATCAGCGTCCGAAAACGCGGCACTCAGGCGATTCGTCAATGTCAGTTCCTTTGCCGTCTATGATAACACCGGGATTCGAAGGGGTGGTTTGCTGGATGAAAGGTGTCCTGTAGACAGGGATCCTATCCGCCGCCATGAGGCTTACGCCTACGCCAAGATCAAGCAGGACGAGATCGTCCAAGATCTCGGCAGCAGCCTGAACATCCCCTTTGTTATCGTCCGCCCGGGTGCTGTGATCGGACCCGGAAAAGCGCAAATCACTGCTCGCGTCGGTATTGACACCTTTGGTTTCTTCCTTCACCTGGGTGGAGGTAACCGCATTCCTTTCACCTACGTGGATAACTGTGCTGAAGCCATAGTATTGGCCGGGCTGGTAGAAGGTGTAGAAGGAGAAGTCTTCAACATCGTGGATGACGACCTGCCTACCAGTCGACGGTTCCTCAGAGAATTCAAGAAATACAACGGAAGGTTTTTTTCCCTCCCCGTACCTTATTTTCTCTTCTACGCTTTCTCGTGGTCATGGGAGAAATACGCCAGATGGTCCGAGTGGCAACTCCCCCCTGTTTTTAATCCACCACGATGCGCTGTTTACTGGAAGGGCAACCGCTACTCCAATCGAAAACTGAAAGACCTTTTGGGGTGGGAACCGGAAATTCCTATGGACGAAGCTCTTAGCCGTATGCTGACGGATCTCAACGTAGGATGAAAAATGCCTGAGCAACTGAAAATAGCGATCATCGGATGCGGCAAGATAGCCGACCAGCATGTTCTTCAAATCCTCAGAATTAAGGGAGCGAAACTCATAGCTGTGTGTGATGCAGAAGAGCTTATGGCCCGTCAACTCGCCGAACGCTTTGGGATCGAAGGAAGATACACAGATGTTGACCAGATGCTCTCGGAATCCGTTCCTGATGTCGTGCACATCACCACCCCACCCCAGAGCCATCTGGCGCTGGGAATGCAGTGCCTGAAGAGGAACTGCCATGTCTACATGGAAAAGCCCTTTACCGTAAACACAGAGGAAGCCCAGAAACTTATTCAAACCGCAGTCGAAAAGAACCTGAAGATAACAGTGGGACACAACGCCCAGTTCACCCATGCAGCCAACCGTATGAGGATTCTCTTAGCTGAAGATTATCTGGGCGGCCACCCTGTGCATTTAGAAAGCCATTATTGCTACAATCTCGGTGATCCGAGGTATGCTCTCAGTCTGCTGGGAGACAGAAATCACTGGGTTAGGCAGCTTCCCGGCCAGCTGCTTCACAACATAATCAGTCACGGAATCAGCAAGATTGCGGAATTTATCAAAAGTGACGATCCAACTGTGATCGCCCATGGCTTTACAAGTAATGTGTTGCGAGAGGTCGGGGAGACAGAGATCGTTGATGAGTTGAGGGTCATCATTGATGATGAACTAGGTACTACAGCATATTTCACTTTTTCATCACAGCTCAAACCAACGCTTCACCAGTTAAGGCTGTATGGAAACAAGAATGGTCTAGTGGTGGACGACGATCAACAGACTGTTATTAAACTTCGCGGCAACCGCTACAAGAGCTACATGGAACAGTTCATTCCTCCTTTTTTCATGGCCGGGCAGTACATAAGCAATCTGAAATGCAATGCCATAAAGTTTGCAAGGCGGGATTTTCATGCAGACAGCGGAATGAAGAACCTTATAGAAGCATTCTATGCTTCAATTATTGGGCAAGGGCTGCCACCAATATCGTACCGGGAAATAATTCTAACATCAAAATTAATGGATAATATCTTTGAACAGTTGACTGCTGATAATGCTTTTAGAAAAATTGCCCGTGTTCGTGATTAATACTGCGATATATTTTACCATCACATCCTTACTGTCCCAGTAGGCCTTGATCTATCTAAGTCAAAAAACGCTCAACTTATGATGGCAAATTTTAAAATGGGAGACGATGAAACGTAATATTCCAGACTGTTGTTATGTGCTTATCACTCCTGCAAGGAATGAGGAAAGGTACATTGAAAAGACAATTCTCTCAATGGTTGCTCAAACCATTCAGCCTGGTAAATGGATGATCGTAAGTGACGGGTCGACGGATGGCACAGACCGGATCGTTGAATCTTACCTGGCGGAGTATCCCTGGATAAATCTGATGCGCATGCCCGAGCACAGGGATCGGAGCTTCGCGGCCAAAGTGACAGCGTTCAGTGCCGGCTACGATGAGGTGAAAGACGTTTCCCACAATATTGTGGGAAACCTGGATGCGGACATCACTTTCGATGCCGATTATTTTGAGTTTCTTATGGAGAAATTCCGCGAAAATCCCGGACTTGGTGTCGCCGGTACACCCTTTGTCGAAAACGGGTACAGCTCCTTGGAGGACAGTTTTGAAGGAGTGAGGCACGTGGCCGGCGGGGTACAGCTGTTCAGAAGGGAGTGCTTCGAACAGATCGGGGAATATGTACCCAACAGGGCCGGAGGGATTGACTGGATCGCCGTGACCATGGCCAGGATGTTGGGTTGGCAAACCCGATCCTATCCAGAACGGCACTTCGTCCACCACAGGTCACTCGGTACAGCCGGCACAAACTCCATAGGCATGAGCTTTCAGTATGGCCGGAAAGATTATTATCTGGGCGGCCACCCTCTTTGGGAACTCTTCAGGGTTATATACAGAATGGGCAAAAAACCATACATTTTTGGCGGGGTAGCGCTCCTGTCTGGTTACCTTTGGGCCGCGCTGGTCCGGGAGAAACGGCCTGTTTCCCGGAAGCTTATGCTTTTCCATCGACGGGAGCAGATGGAAAAACTGCGGTGGATCCTGAGCGCAGCCCTGCGTTTCAGAAAAATTGACAAGTATGATCTGAACTGAAAGTATTGCCGATCAATCGATATGATGACAAAATGTGATTGCCGACAAAGTGATGAAACCAAAGACATGCTGCCATTAATCGAGGAGTTCATCTCATGGCTGGATTCCTATGGAGAGATCTCCTATGACCACCAGAGCTATTATGTCGGCTCGTTTGGGAGGTGGGCCAAAAGGTTTTACTATCGCCACCCAGGGCTGGGGGTAGTAGCCGTTGCCCCCATGGTCCTTTCGGAGGGATTTTTACCCGCGGGCAGAACGTTATTCTGGAAGCGCCAACGGCTGCCCGTAGCCGACGCCCACTACGCTATGGGGTTCGCCCATCTCTACAGCGCGACCGGGGAGAAACAGTGGTATCTGAAAGCCCGGCACTTTCTGGAGGTTCTCCTTCAGACCCGTTGTCCGGGATATGAAGACTTTTGCTGGGGATACCCCTTTCACTGGGAGACTAAGACCGGCACTATTCCAGCTGGAACCCCCATCATCACGACCACTCCTTACGTCTACGAAGCCTTTCACACCCTTTACGATATCGATGGAGATCGAAGGTGGAGCGATGTTATGCGCTCCATCTCTGAACACGTCACGAAGGACATCAAAGATTTTGAGACAAGCTCCGATGCGGCCACGTGCTCATATACTCCAAACGATAGGGGTGGGGTGATCAATGCCAGTGCCTATCGCGCCTTCCTACTCACTCATGCCTCTCATTTCTTCGGGGATCCTGCCTACCAGGACACAGCATCAAGGAACCTCAACTTTGTTCTCCAGAACCAGAACCATGACGGATCGTGGTATTATTCCATAGATGGAGTGAGGAATTTCATCGATCATTTCCACACCTGCTTTATCCTCAAATCCCTGGCCAAGATAGAGGTACTGCTGCCTGGTGAAAACATTAAAAACGCCATCGATACGGGAGTGGATTATTACGTGCGTAATCTCTTCGACGAAAACGGCCTGCCAAAGCCCTTCGCAAGGAAGCCCAGAATAACTGTTTATCGACAAGAGTTGTACGACTACGCCGAGTGTCTCAACCTGTCCCTTCTCCTGAAGGAGCGGAACAGTTCACTGGAAGAATTGGCCCTAGCCACGCTGGCCGACTTGTTTAATGACTGGGTAAAAAAGGATGGGTCCATCCGCTCCCGAAGACTCCTGCTGGGATGGGACAACGTCCCTATGCATAGGTGGGGACAGTCGCAGATCTTCCGTGCTCTGTGTCTGTTGCATTTACAATCGAGCACCTATCATACTTGGGAGAAAAACTAACGAAATGTGTGGGATCTGTGGTCAGTATAACTTCAGCAACGACCGACCGGTAGATCGAGCCGTTATCGAGCGGATGACAGGAACCATGGTCCACCGGGGCCCGGACGATGAAGGTTGTTTCCTTTCAGGTTCAATGGGCTTGGGCTTTCGCCGCCTGTCCATCATCGATCTGGAAGGCGGTCACCAACCCATGTCCGATTTGGAAGAATCAGTGTGGGTTATCTTTAACGGGGAGATCTACAACTTTCTCGAATTGAAAAAAGACCTGGAGGGTTACGGCCACCGTTTCAGGACGCGTTCCGATACGGAGGTCATCGTTCACGGATACAAACAGTGGGGATTAGGCGTCTTCGACAGGCTCCGCGGCATGTTCGGTATCGCCATCTGGGACGCTACCATCAGGCGTCTGGTCCTTGCCCGCGACCCCATGGGGATCAAACAGGTCTATTACCAGATAGCTAACGGAACACTCTGGTTCGGTTCCGAGATTCGCCCTGTCCTGGCAGGTTCTAATCTGAAACCAGGTATTGATCCCGCATCCTTGAATATGTTTCTCCGCTTCAGATACACACCCTCGCCCCGGACCATTTTCGAAGGGATCGGCAAACTCGCTCCGGGTACCATGATGGTTGTGGAGAACGGGAACTATCGGATCGAAAGATGGTACCGTCACCTGCCTAAGCTGGCAGACCGAGAAGATTCGATCGAAGACGCTACCCATAAGCTTTTAGATCTCTACAGGAAAGCAGTAGCACGCCATCTCATCAGCGATGTGCCGGTGGGGCTGTTGCTAAGCGGTGGGGTCGATTCCGGGCTTCTGCTGGGCCTGATGCACGAGCAAAGAAACGGCTGGCTCACCTACAGCGTCGGATATGGTGATTCATACAGGGACGACGAGCTGGCCCATGCCGCGGAGACGGCCCGTATATACGCCGCCAGGAACACTTCAATCACTCTCGACCGGAAAACTTTTGAACGGCACCTGCCCGAGATCGTAAGCTACCTGGAAGAACCCATTGCCTCATCTTCTATCGTACCCATGTATTTCGTCTGTAAAAGAGCTAGGGAGGATGTGAAAGTCGCTCTTATCGGGCAGGGTCCGGACGAGCTTTTTGGAGGGTACATTCGTCACCTGGGTATTCGATATGGTTCTTGGTGGCGGAACTTGCCTGCGTGGGTCAGAACCCCCCTGGCACGCATTTCCCGGTCCATGCCGCGCAGCGAAGCGATCAAACGGGGGGTAGGAGCGTTGGCCACAGAGGATCGGATGTCGCGGTATCGGGGCGTCTTTTCACTGCTTCCAGCGGAGAGGATAAACGGATTATTTCGCGAAGAGCAGCAGCCTGATAATTTTGAAGAAGCTATCATGGAATGCTGGTCCGATTTTGATGGACCGATTGAAGGGACAGACGAACTCGGCGGCTTTCAATTGCTGGAACTGAGATCATCGCTGCCTGATGAATTGCTCATGTACGCTGACAAACTCTCGATGGCACATGGTTTGGAGGTTCGCATACCCTACTTGGACCAGGATGTGGTTGAGTACGCTCAGAGCCTTCCCGCCAGTTTCAAAGTGAGGAGCGGAAGGAGAAAATATCTTCACAGGGAGGTGTGCCGAAAGTTTTTGCCACGGGAGATTCTAAAGAGGAAAAAACGTGGATTTGCCGTCAACGTGGTGGACGACTGGTTTAGAGGTTCCATCACGGCCGGTCTTAAAGACGTCGTATTAGACAGTGAGTCTTTGATATACAAAATATTAGATCAGCAGGCGGTTGTCAGGCTATCCTCTGAACACCATTCGGGACGAAACGATCACCACAAAATCCTTTTCAGCGTGATGCTGCTGGAGCATTGGATGAGGTTGCAATAGTTTACATGCTGCAACAGTTAGCCCTGTTGCTAGTATAAAAACCAACCGTACCCTTGAGATGATGACTGATTCCCCCAGCAGGCCATCTTTGCTGATCAATGCTCTAAGCAATTATGTTCCTTTAACGTTGAACATAGTAACAGGTTTGTTTTTAACACCTTTTATCATAGGACATCTTGGTAAGTATGGATATGGAATTTGGACTCTAACACTTACGTTGGTGGGGTACTATGGGTTAATTAATTTAGGTGTAGAGTCTGCTGTCAATAGATATGTAGCATTTCATAAAGGTCGGGGTGACCAAAATGCTTTAAATCAGACAGCTAGCACTGCTATAGTAATGTTCTGCTTGACTGGTACTATTGTTGCGGTGATTTCACTCACAACAGCTGAGGTCATCGTTGGATTTTTCAAAATAGACCCGGGTCAAATTAAGGAATTTTCTACACTAATCAAGATCGTTGGAATTGCGATAGCGCTGAGTTTCCCAGATGAGGCACTGAAGGCGATACTCCGGGGACATGAAAAATATGTCCTGACCAATATTGCAACTGTTACAAATATAATTGTCAGAACACTGGCTGTAGTACTATTACTGGAGGGAGGAAAAGGGCTGGTTGGTGTCGGTATCGCTACAGTTTTGGGCTATTCAACAAGCTTGATTTTTAATACTCTCAATGTCCTAAATAACCTTCCCCGCCTCAGAATTTCCTTAAAGTTGGCGTCTTTTTCATTTTTGACAGAGCTTATAACCTTTGGCGGAATAACGACCATCATAATTCTTGCAGATCACCTCAGGATGAACATAGACAATTTGGTGATTGGTAAGTTTCTTGGTATGGGTGAGGTGGGTGTATATGGTTTAGCCTTTGTGATAATCCGATATACAATCTCTCTTGTTACTTCGGCCATGAATGTTCTGACCCCTCGATTCGCAGTGCTTTATGGAGAACAAAATTCAGAAGCCATAAAGAAACTATTTGGAATTTCTTCTTCTATTTCGTCATTTTTAGCTTTTGGTTGCGGTCTGGGCCTCATAGCATATGGGGCACCCTTTATTAAACTTTGGGTTGGAGAAGAGTTCCAGGCATCAGTGAACATAATTTATGTATTATTTGTGCCATTTACTGTGGCACTTGCACAAAATCCGGGAATACCACTTCTATATGCAATAAAAAAACACCACTTTTTCGCCACAGTTACTTTTATAGAGGGTTTAGCCAACTTTATTTTGAGTATTATTCTTGTGAAAAACTATGGAATTGTGGGGGTTGCATTGGGCACTGCGATCCCAATGTTAATAGTAAAGATATTCATTCAACCCATATATATATCCTATGTTCTAAAAATTAAAATTTCGGAATATGTAGCTCCTTTTGCGGCGCCATTCCTAGCATTTATATTATGTGCCTCAGTTTTCAAGGTATTTGTCCATGTTAATGAAATCCAATTTGAATCTTGGGTGTCAATGGTGTTGTCAATTATAGTAACAGGGATTATTTACACTATTACCACATCAATTGTGATGAATAGAGAGTCAAGGTCTATAATTATAAATCGTATTGTCACACTAAGGTAAGGCATTATATGAAAAATAATTTCAAACGAATAATTGAAATTACAGGTAAAGTGGTAACATATTCGAGACTGGCAGTGTTGGAAGATAAAAATATTGCTTGTTATGTTGGTGGATGGCTTGGACACCAGAACCTGGGAGATGAGGCACTTTATATAGCAATGCAGGAAATATTTAATGACACAAAGCTTATACACTATGATGGGAATCGCACACTTAGGTTTGTCAATAATATTACAAATATGTTTTCTTTTGGAATCCTTGGCGGGGGAACGTTAATTAATCAGTCTGAAGTATGGCTTAAATTGGCAATGGAATTTCAAAGGCTAAACAAAAATATGGTTGTTTTCGGAAGCGGAGTAGCGAATCCAAGTTTCTGGACGGGACGGGAGTGGTGGAGAGACTACAGTGATGAGTGGCAGGATGTTCTATCTGAATGTCAGTATGTAGGAGTAAGAGGACCAGACTCTAAAAAAACTCTTAATGATATCGGGATACCAAACGTTGAAATAATTGGAGATCCAACACTTGTCTTTACACAAGAGGACTATATTTACCAAAACAATTCTAAAATACTTGGGATAAATATTGGCTTCAGCGAAAAGGGTATATATGGAGATCCAGAAAAGGTGTTTAATGAAATTATTCGGCTAGTGCAATTAGCGAAAAATGACGGATGGGAAATACATTGGTTTATTGTTTGGCCAGAAGACGAGGCCATAACAATAAAAGCAGCGAAAATGTTGGGTATGAAGGCAACTATTCATAGAATTTATAATGACCCTTTTCAATATATTGAAAGGATAAAAAGTGTGGATGTATTTGTTGGTATGAAACTTCACTCTGTAGTATTAGCAGCATGCGTGTTTGTACCACTTGTAATGCTAGAATATCGACCCAAATGTAGTGATTTCATGAAATCAATTAATCAGGAAGGGTATTGTGTTAGAACTGATGTCTTCAAAGGAAGTTATGTCTTTGATATGATGAACCAACTTATGGCAAACAGGTTTGAAGCATCTATGAAAATTAAAGAGGCAGTTATTTCATTTAAAAGATTGCAGCAAGATCGCTCCAAGCAGATATACCAAGTATTGGATAATAGTAAGCGCTCTATGTCTGATTAAACTACAATGCAAGATCAGGGCAAATTTAATAATTACATAAGAAGATGGCCTCAATCTCAATGGATGACAATGGCCTGTAGATGGACAGGCTAAAGATCGAGAGCCTGTGGCGTTCAATGAAGTATTAATGTGTCGATTTTAATGAGTTTGAAACGGGAGGTGGAACAGAGACGCGAATTAACCCGTATAAACTATACCGGTACCATTCTAAACCCAAATAATTTTCGAGGTGTGCTTCGATTTATCTCTGACAAACTACACTGAAAAGGGACGAGCTAAAATATAAACTATTCCTTCATAAACCTGCTGCAAACCTGCCCCAATAAAGAATCCACTTTTTAATGCATCCCCTAATTACAGTTATTATTCCCACTTACAATCGTGGAGGATTAATTGAGTCTGCGATAATGAGTGTTTTGGAACAAACGTATGGGAATTTTGAACTTCTGATTATTGACGATGGTTCAATAGATTCATCTCGTAAAATAATACTCAATATTAGTGATCATAGGATTAAATACATGTATCAAGTTAATCATGGTGTTAGTGCCGCTAGAAACCTTGGATTGTTACATGCAAGGGGACGTTGGATAGCATTTTTAGATTCAGATGACGTGTGGGACAGAAGTTATTTGTCTTCAGTAGTTAACAAAATCATCAGATTTCCAACCTTGCAAATAATTTTCACCAACGCATTGAAATTAGGGTTTAAAGAAGCTCCATTTGAATTGTTTGAGGAAAAGAGGATAGTAAATAAAGAACATAAGGAATTTGACATTATAACAAAACCGACCGAATTTTTTATTGAACATCGACTTAACGAGTTGCCGTGTTTAGTGATTGAAAAAAAGGCATTTATTGACTTGGTAAAATTCGATGAAAGTATGTCAATCGCAGAAGATGTTAATTTTATTCTAAATGTTTCCATATTGGTTTCTTTTATGGGAGTTCAATACAACCCTTTGGTGAAAATAATTCGACATGATGATGATGCAGGGCACCTATCCAAGCAAGCGGTAAGTGATGGGATTTATACTTTTAAATGTCTCGAAAAAACGTATGAAAATTTAATGACATGTGAACTGCCAATATCAACAACAATTAAGATCTCTAAGGAACTAAGTACTCATAGGAGAGCGATCGGTAATTTATTTTTGAAACAAGGCGAAAAAGAAATTGCGAAGGCTTATTATAAATTATCGCATAAAGGTCACCCTTCTTTGAAATCGATGGCTAAAATAATCATTAGTACTTTGCCTCTAAGCATTCAAAAGGCATTAATTTTCAAAGGTAAAAATATCACACCATAAAAAGTTGGGTCAAATGCTTGTATCAATATGTATACCTGCACACAATTCTGAAAAATATATCCAGGACGCGATTAATTCAGCTATTAATCAGACATGGGAGAAAGTCGAAATAGTTGTCGTTGACGACGGGTCGACTGATGGCACATACGATCTGGTAAATAGCATTGTAAATAAGTCAAAATTTGTGAACATAAAAATTGCACGGCAACCAAATTTAGGTGCAAGCGCGGCGCGCAACCATGCTTTCCGCTTGTCAAAGGGTGAGTATATACAATGGCTTGATGCGGATGATATTTTGAATTTTAATAAAATAGAACAGCAAATGAAACACGTAAAGCTGTTAAAGGATAGAAGAATATTGTTTTCTTCACCTGTTGGACAATTTTACAAATTCCCTGAAAAGGCTAAGTTTAGGGAAAATGTTTTATATCAGGATTTGGAATCAGTCGACTGGGTAATTAAAAAATTCAGATATAACTCCTGGATTGGTATTCAAGGTTGGCTTGTAAGTCGGGATATATGCGAAATAGTCGGACCTTGGAATGAAAACTTGACCCGTGATGATGACGGCGAATATTTTACACGTATTGTCCTTGCCAGCAAATCAGTAAGACATGTTCCGACACCAAATTCCTACTACCGTATTGGTAATCAAAATAGCCTCAGTATGAGTAGCTCTGACGCAGATCTAGAGTCACTTTTTATGTCAATTAAGCTTTCGATCGAACATCTTATTTCTAAAGTGGACGATGAAAATACCAGAAGTGCTTCATTTATGTATATACAAAACCGAATTCATTCTTTTTATCCTAATAGATTGGATATTATAGAAGAATTAAAATCGATTGCTGGCGTATTGAATATGGGTAAAATAAATTGTAGTGAATTGGAATCTAATAAGGCGAAATTACTAAAATCAATTGCTGGTGCAAGGGGCAATGAAAGAATCAAGAAAGTGGTCTTTGACATAAAAACAAAAATAGCAAAAGTTAGAGAGTTTTATAGTTTATAGAATAATTAGGCTGTTAAATAAATTTTAATATATTTAGAGTACAACGATGTCACCTCATATTGCTCTAGTAATTGGCATACTGTTTATAGCTTCTCTTTTTCATTTTGAGAGCCGTAATGAAGTTGACTCATCAAAAGCAGTCTGGATACCAACTATGTGGTTTTTCTTCGCTTCGACAAGGGGCTTTACACAATGGCTGGATATCCTCGGGCTTAATATAGGTAGCTCGTCATATCATGGGTCAGGCGCTAATACATTAGATGGAAGTCCAATTGATCGTACTATTCTGTCGATCCTTATCATAATTGGATTAATCGTTATTCTAAAAAGAGGTGTTAAGTTTGACAAGTTAATTGCCAATAATTTTTGGCTGTTTATATTGTTTGGTTTTATGTTTATGAGTTTGCTGTGGTCGAATTACCCATTACTTACTATAAAGAGATCAGTTAGAACAATTGGAGCGTTTGTAATGGCTCTAATTGTTTTATCTGAACAAGATCCGGAAGAAGCTTCCTCGTTAGTTATAAAGAGGGTTGTGTTTATCGTTATTCCAATTTCAATAATATTTATAAAGTATTTTCCGGAAATCGGACTAGTATATGATTGGGTTGGTAGTAAGTCATTTAGGGGCGCAGCGGGAAGTAAAAATGTGTTATCGCAAATTGCTTACGTAGGAGGACTATTTTTAGTGTGGGATTTGTTAGTGCATAAAAAATCCGGTGCTCGTATATATAATAATATATCTTTAATACTTCTAAGTTTATGGATTTTGTTTGGTATTGAAGGTTCGAGGAGCATGACTGGTGTCATTCTTTTCACGATAGGTATGATTGTTTTAGTTGGAGTGTTAAAATTTGAGGATAAACCCAGTATCGTGGTCACGTATGTACCATTTGTAGTATTTATTATAACTGTTTTATTAGTTATATTTAGCTTATATTTCCACGCAATTAATGATAGCGAAATTTTTACAGGCTTTGTTACTGCCGTAGGTCGAGATGCTACTCTTACGGATAGAGGTATATTGTGGAATGAACTTTTGCATATCGGAATAAATAATCCAATTTTGGGCGAAGGATATGGTAGTTTTTGGGTGGGTGAACATGCAAAATATGTGTGGAATATATTTAAGTGGAAGCCAAACCAGAGTCATAATGGCTACATCGGGATATTTTTAGAACTTGGGTTGTTGGGTTTGTTATTTATGGTGCTTACTATCATATCATGTATAAAAACAAATGCTCTAAATTTATATCACAATTATACTTGGAGTAGTTTAAAGATCGCACTAATTATAATTATCATTTTAAACAATTTTACTGAATCGATATTTTTAAAAGGTTATCATGGTTTATGGTTTATCTTTTTATTGTTTTCGGTAAAGTTAACAGTGAAACCCTCCCCGCCCTGAAGGCCAGGGATTCAGAAGCACTGGCATGATCGCTATGGCCAAACCCAAAAGCTTGCACTTCTGGCCATGAACAGATCATACCTAATTCACCTCCGCGACGCCAGGTACAGCAGACTGCGCTACGGACGGCCATTCATCATCGGGCTAAAAGGCCAGGGTTTTATGGCCGATGTCTATAAACAATGTGGCGCAAGATGTAATTTAGACATCGCTTTAAAGGAATTTAATAGATTTAGAGTAGCAAACGGCTACAAAATTCATCAATAACCCTAAATGCCAAGCAGGGAATAACTTAAAAATTGCCATAAGAACACACAGGATTAGTGTGCAAAGTAGGCACAAAGCTTGCAACACCTGCATCGCTTGATATCGGGGAGTATCGCGTCGGTAAAGAATTTGTTTAATATGGTACAATCTGAAATTCATAACAAATCAAGGAGTGTCAGTGTTCATGGACCAGAAATGTTCGGAAAGGGTATGATGGATAATATGAAAATATCAAGAGCAATATTTGTCACATTCTTGCTACTTTATTCGCTTTTATCGGTTGAGATAGTACAAGCAGGGATGATTTTTGCTTCTAGCTGTTCGGAAAGTGATGTTGTACTTGCGATAAACAGCTCTGAAAAAGGGGACATTGTAGTTCTTCCAGAAGGCGTTTGTACGTGGTCTGATAATATAAGCATTAGTAATAGTATAACAGTCACAGGATCCGGTAATAACGAAACAGTAATTATTAATAATTACGATTCGAACAATGGTTCAACTCTCTCAATAAGCGGGAATTCCGGTGGGCCTGTGAGAATCACAAATATTAAATTTGTTAAAGGAACCGGCACAAGCAGAGCAGTGGGCGCGTCCAATAAATATAATCATGAACTTGATAATCTATACTTTGAAAACTTTGGAACTGCTGTTCAATTGTATCATGTGGAGCTAAGCACAGGCGCTGTTTTCCATAACAACACTTTAGTTACGAATGCAAGCAATGCTGAAATAATTCACATTTGGGGCGATCAAAGTGCGGAAAATTCTGCTTGGGAAAATCCATCGAAATTGGGTACACACTCTATGTGGTTTATTGAAGACAATACGTTCTCTAAAACTAGTTTCGGAAATGTTAGTGGCTATGCAGTGGGAATGTTTTATGGATCACGGGTCGTAATACGACATAATAGCATTGAAGGAATGTATATTTTCGATGCGCATGAAGGGAATTATGGTGGAGTTAGTGGGCGTAGAGGTGCTCGTGAATGGGAAGTGTATAATAATGATTGGGTTGTTAATAGTGGTGATGCCATTGATAAAATTATACAGCCAAGGGCTGGATCAGGTGTCATTTATAATAATGTTTTAACCAAAATTGGGATCGGACCAAGCATTCTGCATTTGCTAGCGTGGAAGCCCTATAGCCCACTTTATGGTTGCGCTAAAAATTGCGATTATCCCGCATACGACCAGATTGGGAGAGGTAAAGATCAAAGTTCACAACCTGTATACGAATGGAACAATTTACTCAATAACGAGAACGTTGATTTCAAAATTCAGGGGCGTCCATATGATCCAACGTGTGAAGCTGCTTGTGGACCTGAACCTCTACCGGGTGATTTTGGGACGGAAACCGTTGATTGGTACAACGATTTGCAAAAACCAGGTTACAGCGCTTTTATATACCCATATCCTTTAGGTAGTGACAATATTGCCCCAGCCCCTCCCAGCTTCCTTAATTTTGAGTCAAACTAAATATATTACACCTTCAAAATACCATGGGCGCGAGCCAGCTCTTAGAAATACAAGACCCAACTAATTTCATCGCTTACTGCTGTGGAACCATATGCTTGTCGAGAATGAAATCTTCCTATTTGGATAAATTGAAGTTGACTAGTCCTGTTTTTTGACGACCGAAATGGGAGCGTAGCTGTTGTATTGCCGGCAAGGTGTGTATGTTTTGCCTTTCAATACATGTTGGCAGGGTTTATATCAATAGAATCTTTTACTCACGCTCTATGCATTATTGCGAAACATTACGAATGTGATCACCCCCGACAACATCGCTTAATCGAAATCCTATCTCATCCATACTCTCATCAATGTGAGTGTTTATTGATAGGGAGGAGCCAACAGCTCTTATCTGTTTGCTAAAGTAGGTGACGACATCAATGCAATCGAAAACTTTTGGGACCATGCAAGTTCTAATTACACAGTCTAACGGTTTCGCCAAAAAACATTTAAAGTTTTGTTTGGAGTCTTATTGCTGGTTTATCATCAACCTTGGTATAAATGTTAAATGGGTTATTGAAAATGAGCGTTTATAGAATATGTAGACTGTTTATCTGAAGTAGCACCTTGGCTCATGAAATTATCAAGTTGTGTTTGTCAATATACTTTTTTGGTATTTTCTATATCGCCATCCAATTTCATTCCATCTAACATTACAATTAATTGACACAATCTTCAAAATGTATTGTATTAATGGAGATAGGCGCCGGATATAATTAGTTTGATGTATCCTAAAGCCACCCAATTATTATAATAAAATAATTCGTTAGACATTTGGAAGTTGAGAATAGCTTCTGGAAAGTGGCTTTAGAATTCTGAGATGAGCAATTCTTCTAATTATATTATTGCATATGACTGTGGGTATTTTTTGGGTGATCGGCCTTGCAAGTGGCACAAAGAATCCGGTGTACATTGCATTTGCGTTCACTATAAACCCAAAACTGAAATTATTCTACTGATCAAATTAGATGCGATGGGAGACGTCCTACGTACGACGTGCCTCCTTCCTGCTATGGCTGAAGCATGGCCTGGATCATCAATGATCTGGGTTACCAGGTTCGAGTCAGTTCCTTTGCTCCAAAATAATCCCTACCTAACCGAGGTCGTTACTTACGGACCGGACGCTCTGGTGCACCTTTTGGCGCGACGGTACGATAGAGTGGTAAACCTTGACGCAGGCAAAGTGTCCTCTGGCTTGGCGGCCATCGTAAAGGGGGAGGAAAAGATCGGCTTCCTCTTGAATGAGAAAGGGTACGTGACGGCGACCAACCCTGAGGCGGAAAACTGGTTGAAGATGGGGATCTTTGATGATCTAAAGCAGGCAAATCGGAGGACTTATCAGCAGATCATGTGCGATATCGTCCAACTGCCTTCGGAAAAGATCGCTTACGTGCTGGAACTGGATACCGAGGAGATCGAATCAGGGCTGGAACATATGAACCGCATTGGAGTTGATCCGGGCCGTAAGATCCTCGGTATTCACACGGGTGGTGGAGGGCGCTGGACACTGAAACAGTGGCGCGAGGATGGGTTCGTAGAACTGATCCAAAGCCTCACCGAAATATACGGTAAATCCCTGCAATTCCTCCTCTTCGGTGGTCCTATGGAGCGCGACCTCAATCGAAGGATAGTGTCCAGATTCGAGGATAGACCTGTCTACGACACCGGTTGGGACAATGACGTCCGTCATTTTGCTGCCCTGATCAGGCACTGCGACGTCGTTCTGTCCGCCGACTCCCTGGCCATGCACGTCGCTCTGGCAACAGGGAGAAGGACAGTCATTCTTTTCGGACCAACCAGTCACGCTGAGATTGATATTTTTGGTCTCGGCGAAAGAATCTACCCCGACCTGGACTGCCTCGTTTGCTATCGAACTTCCTGCGTCGTTAAACCGAACTGCATGGATCTCATAACCGTCGAGGTGGTGAGACAGGCTGTCCAGAGACAGCTGGACCTGTCCTGAGCCATGAACAGAAAGTATCCTGTGAACTCACCGATATCGTCCGCTGACAACCGGGACTCTGTGAAGGTTTCCTTGCTGACTGGGGGAAAAGATCCACATTACGCTCTGGGATTGTTGCGGGGGCTCTTGAAACAGGGTTGTCTGGTGGAGTTCGTCGGGAACGACGAGATGGAAAAGGCTGCTACAGGCTTTTCCAAAAAGGTATCTTACTTCAATCTGCGGGGAGATCAGACGCGGGATGCAGTGCTAGGTCGGAAAGTAGCCCGGGTCCTGACGTACTATTTTCATCTGATCCGGTATGCGTGGAACACTGACTCGACTGTTTTACATATCCTCTGGCACAACAAATTTATCTTCTTCGATTCAACCGTCCTCCTTTTTTACTATAAGGCCCTCGGGAAGAGGATCGTCTACACTGTTCATAACGTCAACCAAGCAGAAAGGGACGGACGAGACAACGTTTTGAATCGCCTCACCCTCAAGGTCATGTACGGATTGTTCGATCACCTTTTCGTCCACACTGATCATATGAGGGAACAGCTCCGGACCCGGTTCGAGATACCAGCCAGCAAGATCACGGTAATCCCTTTCGGGCTGAACGATGCCATTCCGCGTTCGGACATGTCATTCGAGGAAGTCAGGCAAAAAATCGAACTGAACCCCTCCCACAAAGTAGTACTCTTCTTCGGCAATATAGCACCTTATAAGGGACTCGAATTCCTCGTTCAGGCACATGCTATATGTGTTCAGTCGGACCCCTCATACCGGCTGATTATAGCAGGGAATCTCAAGGCATCGACCGAGTACTGGAATTTGATAGACAATCTCATTAAAAAAAAGCGGTTACAAGAAAATATCGTTCAAAGGATTTACTACATTCCTGATGAGGAAGCCGAAATATACTTCAAATCGGCGGATGTTTTGGTCCTTCCCTACAGAAAAATTTTCCAGACAGGGGTCCTATTTCTTGCCTACAGTTTTGGAGTCCCCGTTATCGCTAGTGACGTCGCCACCATCCACGATTCCATTGTCGAGGGAGAGACCGGATTTTTGTGCCGTCCCGAGGATCCCTTACACCTCGCTGAACAGACCCAGCGGTTCTTCGACTCCGACATCTACCGAGACATGGATGCCACTAGGAACAGGATCACACGGTTTGCCGAAGAGAGGTTTTCCTGGCAGAACATCAGTCATACTATTTTCTCGGTTTACATTCAGCAAATAGGACCAGCAAAATAATGCCTACTAGGATTTTTCGGGGGGAATACACCACATTTAATACTCCTTCGTAATTCTGCGGGCGTGAGCCCGTAGATGGAAGTGCCTGGGGTCTTCCTGCACATGGCGAGGTCAGCGAACCTTGGCCTTTAGGATATCACGGGCGTGAGCCCGTGGTAGTTAACTCGATCTTTAATACCGCTGCAACAAAACCCTCGGTGCTCATTTTTTCAAGGATAAAATTTATTATGCAGCTGAACCATTAAACGCAATTCAATGTGTTAAATTCCCAAATAACCAACTCCAGTATTGATCCTGAGTTTCATGGCACGCAAGTATTTCACCCCTAAATAATTAAGGAAAACATTATGTCTACTGTATTAAACATCCTCACTTTGAATTACGAGTATCCACCCGTCGGTGGTGGTGGTGGCGTTATCTGTGCTGATATTTGTGAGGAAATGGCCTCCCGTGGACATGAAGTACATGTCATCACATCTAGATTTCGTGATCTTCCTCCCTTTGAATTAAGAAACGGCGTCAAAATCTCAAGAGTGCCAGTGATGATGAGGGAAAAGCAGGATGTAGCTTCCATGCTTTCAATGCTTACCTATGTACCTTCAGCGATCGCAGGCGCAACCCGACAAATGAAGAAGAAGCCCTTCGATATTATCCATACGCACTTCGCTATACCCACAGGTCCAGCAAGCCGGTATCTGGCAAAACGACATCACATTCCCCATATACTTTCCATTCACGGTGGGGATATTTATGATCCAAGCAAAAATATTTCTCCGCACCGAACCATCATTCTTAAAAACACCGTTAAAAATATAATTAATAATGCTACCAGGGTAGTAGCCTCCTCCACTGATATAATAAATAACACGAGAACGTATTATGGAGTTAATCGAAGGATCGATATGATTCCTCTCGGGATCAAACCGGGGCTGAGAGATCACCTTGCTGTAGGGAACGTTAATCTGCCGGATGATAAAATAGTACTCCTTACTATCGGACGACTTGTTGCCAGGAAAGATGTCCTTCAACTGTTAGAGATTGTGAGGGAACTTAAGTCAGATATTCCCGTCCTTCTTATTGTGATTGGCGATGGACCTCAGAAGGGTCTTCTTGAGGAACATATCTCCAAGTGGGACTTGCAGGACAAAGTTCGTCTTGTCGGAAGGGTGTCCGATGAGGAAAAGTTTCTTTATCTGGCCTCCTCGGATGTCTTCGTTTCAACTGCCCAGCATGAGGGTTTCGGTATAGTTTTCTTGGAAAGTATGGAATTCGGATTGCCGATAATGTCCTACAACCATGGAGGACAAGCAGATTTTCTCCAAGATGGAAAAACCGGATTTATGGTTGAACTTAATGAATTTGATAATTTCCGTAAAAAGCTGGAAATTCTTGCTAATGATCGCGATCTTAGAAAAAAAATAGCAAAATACAATACTGAATACGTCCGCAATTTCTACATCGACCGATGCGCTGATCGATATCTTGAAATCTATGACCAGGTCTTACAAAAAAGTAAGTAAAGTAAAATGGAATGTAATGGATCGAGAGTATAGTAAAGAAGAACTTCAAAGCCGTATATTCGACCTCGTTATCGTAGGAGGGGGAATATTCGGCTGCTGTGCTGCATGGGATGCAGCCCTGAGAGGGCTTGATGTTGCATTGGTAGAGATGGATGATTTCTCTCATGCCACATCAGCCAACCACTTGAAGATGGTCCATGGGGGTATCCGGTACATGCAGCACCTGGACATTCCCCGCGTCAGGGAATCTGTTCGGGAGCGGTCCGCTCTTTTGAGGATAGCGCCTCACCTTATTGAACCCCTCCCTGTTGTCATGCCAACCTACGGTCATGGAGTCAAGGGCAAGGAGTTCCTCAGGGCAGGAATGTTGCTCTATGATCTTATTACCATGGACAAAAACCGGGGAATTGCTGATAGCACGAGGAAAATACCCTGGGCCCGAACCTTATCTAAAAGAGAAACCCTGGAAATCCTGCCGGGTTTGAATCAAAGCGGGTTGACAGGAGCAGGCATTTTTCATGACGGACAGATGTATAGCCCTCAACGCCTGGCCCTTGCATTCGTGGATTCTGCAATATCAAAAGGGGCTGCTGTCGTTAATCACACTCGCGCCGAAAGAGTCGTCACCAAAAACGGTAAGGTGGAGGAAATAGAGGCTACGGATACCCTTTCCGGCGAACGTTATAGAGTCTGCGCCAAGGCCGTTTTGAATACCGTTGGGCCGTGGACAGCCAAACTCTTGGAGAAAAGCAGTCAGGGGAACATAAATCTACAACCCTTATTTTCCAGGGATGTAGCCTTCCTGATAAGGCGAAAGCTGATTGATGGTTACGCTTTCGCATGTCAGACGACAAACCAAGACAAGGATGCCGTCATTAGTCGTGGTGGTCGCCACTTGTTTATCGCCCCATGGCGGGACTATACGATCATCGGTGTGTGGCACGGTGTACACC
>SDBT01005412.1_pt1 | contig 21433 bp, 21 predicted proteins | sample 2277101 | NCBI WGS metagenome assembly SDBT01 (sample SAMN10404973, study PRJNA504765) | marine sediment metagenome | isolation source: marine sediment core GS10_PC15, 103 cmbsf | place: Arctic Ocean: Southern Knipovich Ridge | collected 2010
TTCTCTTATCTACGGGTTCTCTACCATCGATCATGGCAATTAAATTTTCGATATCGTATGGCTCGTTAACTAGAGGAGTCGCCGATAATAATATGACTCTGCAAGCGGCTTTGGCACAAGCGATCATTTTACTCGCTTTTTTACCAGCAGTGACGACGTTCACATCTGTTTGAATTTTGGATCGAAAATTCTGAGCTTCATCAATAATTAATATGATATTTTTGCATTCATATCGCTCGAAATTATTTACAAAATCTGTATGAGTGAAAACCTTCACTCTGGAATTATAATTGTCTATATATTTTTGAGTATCTACGGTAAATTGATCCACGGTCGAACTGGGTGTCACGATATATATATAACTGGTGGGAAATAATGCATTTAAACAAACTGCCGCGAGAATACTACTGATCGTTTTTCCCGCACCCGTGGAATGAAACAACAATATTCCTCTATTTCTCCGCAAATGTTCTGTTATTGCACTTTGGTAAGATTCGAATGAAAATATTTTTTGTTTTGCAGCAAAAGACGCAGTCAATTTTTTATGCAAGCTTGTATAACATTTTGTACTACTTAATAGGTTAGTAGTGGATATTGCGGACAATCGTAAACAAGAAGATTTCGGGTCTGTAGTGTAATAACTCAACACATCTTTGATATCCTTTGTCAAATCGATTTGAGTTATACCTTGTGCGGACTGTTTAGTCAAATAAGTATACATTGTTGTCAATTGATCCATACTAATCGATTTCAGATCAGTGACGAATATATAATACGATTTCATAAAATCTTTGAATATATCAGTATCTCTTACCAACACTTCCCTAACGGGACTCGTCTGCTGAAAAACACTTTTTAGTAAAATGATGGGATCTAACTTTTCGTAACTGAGTTTACTCGCAGCGTCCCATGGACCTCGAGGCTGCCAAACCGATGAGTCGGCATTATTGACAATTTCTTTGGGATCGTATTTTTTTAAATAAGGTGCGTAATCTTTTGAAAAAAATGGCTTATTGTAATAGTCGTAATACGTTCTTTCCTTTTCAGTCGTAAAAACAATTTTATGGGGGAAATCCTTATAATCTGGCAGTATTCGCATTCGTTGAAAATGAGTGAGTTGCGTCCCGGACCAGTAACTCAAAAAATGAGCTTTAAAAAATGCGTTGTCGGCAAAATGAGGAACTTTATCCAACATCAGCACTAATCCGTAAATAAACGTCTTGATCATTCCTAATAAACTTTCTCCAGTTTTCGTAATTTTAATTTCATTTTGTAATTCTATCGGAGTAGAAAAAAGGATTCTAGAAAAATACCATAATGTCCATGCGCTGCAAAAATGATCTTGTGAATTTACGTGTTGTAAATTGATCAATTCTTTCACTTCTTTTTTACTCCTCGTATATGAAGGTGTTCCTGCTACTTGAGGTGGCGGATTGCCCGAAAATCCCCCAGTTGGTTGAGGACAAAATTTAAACACACTAATATTATTATTTGCGACATCAAAAATCTCTCGTCCGATTTGTGTAAATAATTTGACATATACTGAATAACTACCCATCGAATCGAATATTACTAACTTTTTTGTGCTTTTTGTATAAATAAATGCGCCGTAATGTCCTACGGACTCATCCCCGGGTTTTGCCAAATCGATCGAATACGAAGTGATATATTTATCTCCGGATCCCCCGAAAACATTCAGAGGCATGAGGTTTTTATATCGCGTGATATCTTCTTTGAGGTGATATTCTTTAAATGTAGCCGAAGGCAAAACGCTGATATTGGCTTCTTCCTTAGCCTCCTTAATTAATCGTAATATCAACAATTCCATTTTTCTTTTCGTATTCAACCAATTTAGTAACATACCAGAAGCGTTCTCTATTAATATTAAATCTAACCCGCCGTTTTCCAATATTTTAATTTGATCGACATCATATTCCCGATACATTCCATATGTAATTTCTAGTGGAATGGCTAGATTTATCTTTTTAAATTTTGGATTCGTCGGTACGCCAGAAAATTTATATGAAGCATGAGTACTGACAGGAAATGAGTTATTTATAGCATATGTAGAAGCGGTCGTTTGTACGGCACTTGCTGCCATTGTAATATTTTATTTTATTACTATTCACAATATAAAAAAATGAGCAATCTATTTCTCGACAGAAATGTTTATAATGTGAGATTTTTATGTAATAAGATAATTAAATAATGAGTTTACAAAAATCCATTTCAAAGTCAACATTTTCCAATCAATATCACAGGCCACGTCGCTCCAGAAAAACAAGGAGGATCACGACCATTCCCATAAAGAGACGTGCCCTATCCTCCAATTTATGGAAGCAACAAAAAACTTCCACATCACCTCCTCCGTTTAAAATAAGTTTACAAAAATCTACTTCAAAAAAACCGTCTTTTCAAAAATTAGTACAAAAAAAAGTTGTAAAACGTCCTCCTGTACCCACTAAACCACTCCCTGCTATACCAACTTTAACTAAAAAAGCTTCAAAAAAATCCCAAGATCAATATCACACACCACCATTACTAATTAATGTCAAAAAAAAGACTAAAGCTTCGGAATTGGATCAATATTACACAGAACCAGATCTAGTCGATAAAATTTTAAAATCTTTTTATTCTTTACCACAATCTAAAAATTGTCGTTATACCATCGAACCATCTGCAGGACGAGGAGATATTTTGGATAAAATGAAAGAGCCAAAAATTGGGTTTGATCTGGATCCAAAAAGACAAGATATTATAAAAATGAATTTTTTGTCGGGTAAATGGAAACAATCTATACCGAAAGGAATGGAAAATAACGTATGTTTTTTGGGCAACCCTCCTTTTGGAATTGCCACTAAATTTATCAACAAAGCAGCAGAAGCCAATCCACGCTTAATTGCTTTTATTTTACCTTTGAGATTTCTGAGTGCCAAAGGAAGAACAACATTGCATAAAAATTATCATCTTATATATGCCGACGAAATTTATTGTTGTTACAACTACTTGGGGACACGAGTCCAAATACCTACGGTCTTTATGGTATGGGAAAGACGAGAAATGAAGTGTATTCCATATCAAAATTCAACAACAGAGGATTTTGTTTTTATCAGGTCTGAAAAAGATAAACAGAATGCTTTACACTCGAAAAATGATTACATTTTTATCTTCTCTAAGGGTTTTATATCAAACGGGATGAATGATAAAATTGCACACGATTATAAATCCATAAAAACTGTTATTAGCAAAATGAAATTTCGTTCTCAAAAAACCAAAAAATACTATATACAATATTGGAATGTTGTAAAAGTATCAGAGAAAATATCACCAAAGTATATTCTCACTCTTTTCAATTCTAAACCACTCAGTTATTATCAGAGATTTATGTCCTGTAGAATTTCTGAGTCTGCTGATCTGTCTGCAAGAAAAAGATTTCTTCTGAATCAAAAGGATACAGTCGATATTTACAATGCGTTAAAATCGAAAACGAGATCAATTATGCAATATCCCTACTATCCACAAGATCCCCCACTATCAGTTATAAAACAAGCAATATCTCAATCGAATTCCAGATGGACCAAAGACAAAAAAAGGTGGTTCAAACGAGAATTCGAGAATGATACAAAAAATGCGACACTGCTTCGTACTGCAGTGAAAGAGTACCGGAGAACGAATGAGGCGGTGAAATTATTTGATACAATAGATCGGATTTATGCGAAACATTCGTAGTATCATGTAATTTTTTGGTAATTACACCCTCTAATTTGTAAATATTGTGGGTTTGAAATTTGTTGTACTTACTATAAATAAATATATATAATAAATTAAAACAATGCTCAATATTCCGAATAGTAAAGCTTTTTATAGATCACGACCATTCGTTTCTGAAAACCAAGAATGTTTTGTGATTCTTGGTGAACGAAAACCAGTAAAAGGGAAAATAGTGGGACGAGATGATATAGAAAATATAATGGTGGTTCTCGTGGATGAGGATTCTATACCTCAAAATTTGGTGAAGTCGAAAATTGTGGAAAACTCAGTTACACCTCCTCCTCGCAATGTGACAGATAAACGTCCACTACCGAGTGTCGTACGATGTCCGAGTCCTGTACGAGGTCCGAATTCTGTACGATGTCCGAGTCCTGTACGAGGTCCGAATCCTGTACGAGGTCCGAATCCTGTACGAGGTCCGAGTGTCGTACGAGGTCCGAGTGTCGTACGAGGTCCTCCTCAAGCTCCAATAATTGTCAAACAAGAAAGTATAGAACAGAAACCACAAGCTTCCAACCCATTTAACATGTTTCAGTCCATGACATTGGATGATCTTTATATGGGAATACAAAATGACAATCCCGAACCCAGGCCAAAGATACGAGAAGAAGCGACGATAAATGTGGGTGATTTCGTATTGTATAAAAATGAGAGAGGAATGGTCACTCACATATCTAGCGCCAGCGGAGAAGAAGAATCTAAATATACCGTGGTTATGGAATCTATTCATTCTTCATCACCAAAAGATGAAAAAAGTGAGGAACCACCAGGACTCATACAAGCGAAAACAAAACCCATCGAGAAATCGATAATCACAAAAATATGTCGTGATCAGGAACTCACATTTTCAAAAGATATGTTACCACCAACAAAATGGACCGACAAACTCGTATTGAAATTCGAAAGGTATGCTCGCGTTTACATGCTTCAGAATCCCGATCGGAAAGGAACTATAACACGCGCTCTGAACATACCAGGAAAACTCGAAACAAATGTGGTTTCTGTGAAATTTGATAAAGAGGAGAATCAACAATCTTGTTCTATAGGTCGTTCGGATATTTACGAACTGGTTTTCGATAAACAAGTGATGGAAATTCCCGAAAAAGGTCAACTCGTTTGCGGAGGTCCCGAAAATATCAACGCAGAGCGTATTTTATATAATCGCGTGGCGTCCATACCCACAATTGAAATACCTTCTTTGTTGGGAACTTTGGTATCTCATTCTCCAGATTTTGGACTTCATATCATACTGGACAAAAAAAATTCAGAAAAAAAAGAAGAAATATGGATCGAAGAAAATGAATACAAATTTGTATTTATTAATCCAAAATGGATGAAACCGACTTTTTATCAGGCTGTCACGGTGCCATATAATTATCAGATAAAAAATGACAGTTTTAATCATTTTTTAGGTCAGCGTGTAAAAGACCTCAAAAATAAAAGAATTGGGACGTTGGTGGAAATAACAGAAATTTCTGAAAAAGAGAAGAGAGAAAAGGTTCAGAACCGAAGTCGGTACGAGGTCTCTTCTGGAGAAGAAGAATATGAGAATATGACGTCATCGATGAGAAAAAAATATCTAAAAACATTCGATATTTGGTGGGATAAGGGAGGTATCGAAAAATTGACAGAACCCCAAGCGGCAGTGACATTGAGATATTTGTCGGGGTCGAAATCTCCTGCAGCAGAAGGGCAAGTGGTGACGAAGGCTAGAAAAGGATATCGTATCATGAGAGGTCCACATTTTTCCAACACTCACGGAGTCAATGTATTGGGAACTATTATCAATGGCACAGATGACGAGGAAGTGGTTGTTCAGTTGGATAATAAAGCATGGCCTCTGACATGTGCGATTGGTAAAAATCAAAAATTCGCTTTATGTTACGCGAATCAAAATTGGGTAACTCCTCTATATGGTCAGTTGGTTACCAAAGGGATTCGTGGTGCTCGTGTGGTTCGGTGTTTTGCCGAACTTCACAATGGAAAAAATTGGGGGACTATTTTTGATATAGATTGTAAAAACCAAATTCGTATCATATGGCATGATACAGAAAAAGTGGAAAAAGTGTGTCATTTACCAGATAATTTGAGATTTCTTCCTTCCGATGCTGTGCGAGTGATATGACGAGAAACAAATACTCAGTAACTCAAGGCCCCCCAAAGCCATCCTGCTGACTTTCGTTTAGATGTCCTTTTTTTAGAAGTACGTTTTTTAGAAATACGTCTTTTAGAAGTATGTTTCTTCCAGGTGGGAGATTTTCTCTTATGGGAACTACGTCGACGATGTGATCTTTTATGTGTCATCTTTTTATATTATACGAAATAAAAAAAAAATGTCATGCAACAATTATTTTTTTCGAGTCTAGAAATTATCTTTTATTCAGTGATGAAATAGTGAAAAATATAATGACTAATTGCAGTACGATAAATAAAACCACTCAAACGTGTGTAAAAAATACCGTCATGGAAATGATGAAAGATCGAGGTTATGATATTCCTCAGGAGAAAACAATCTCAAATTATTTGACCCCCATTTTAGTCGCTTGCAATGATGTCGAAGAATGTTACATCTTTTTTTCTGCCGATACGAAATTAGGCGTACAAGAATTTAGAAAATTTCAGGCAGTCTTGGAACACAATGAAATTCGACACTGTATCATTGTCAGTAATTTGGGTGCAACCTCTTTTACATCTTCTATATTACAAAAAATGGATTCGGCCGAACTAGAAGTCGAACTATTCCCATATAAATATTTAGTGAGAAATCCGACTCGACATATTCTTTATCGACACCATCGAGCATTATCGGAAGAAGAAAAGGGGGATCTTCTCGGGAAAACACATTCCACAGCTGGACAATTGAAGAAATTATTTCGGGATGATCGTATATGTCAATATTTTAATTTTCCACTGGGAACAGTAGTGGAAACTAGTAGATGTTATGGATCAACTGGACCATATAAAAGTTATCGTATTGTAGAAAATCCAACATAGTTGGTTTATTTGAAAAAAAAATTCGGGAGAATGAAGTTTTCATTCCTTCGACTCTTCTTCTTCCTCTTCTCCACTAATTTCTTTCTTGGATTCCTCTTCTTTTTTTTCTTCCTCGATCCAAATCAATTCACATTTTTCACGATGAAGATATCCTGCCTCTTGGTAGTGGAAACGAAATCCCTCTGCTTCGAGTTTCTCACGAGCTGGCGTGGGAGGACGACTAGAGATGCCCATTCGTTTGGCACCGGTTTCCAAAGCGAGTTTGAGGGCATCCTCCTTGAACACTAAGGCTTCCTCTTCGATATTTTGTTTCCGATCTTTCTCCATATTTTCGAAATGTCGTTCATGAGCCTCACGGGTGAGTTCGACCCACGATTTCGTCTCTCGTTCGTCGGCCTCATTCACCCCAACAGTGAGGTCCGTGGTAGATGGCGCTGATTCAGTCATTTTCGTAATGGTTTTTGTTTTGCTTTTGTTTAGACTGCAATAAAAAAATTTGAGTTATCGAAACTCACTGGTTTGTTTTTGTGCGTCTAGAAACTCAATCTAATAAAATCTATTTTTCTGAGAAAAATAATAATACACGTAATATCATTGCGAATTTGTAAAAAATCATGACATCATCTATCACTTCACCGAGACCAAAATGGGATAATTTGTTTATGGATATTACGGAACTGATATCCAAACGAAGTACTTGTACTCGCATTCGAACTGCGGCAATTATAGTGAGAGATAAAAGAATCATTTCTATGGGTTACAATGGTGTGGTTTCTGGTGCCGAACACTGCGTGGATCATTGGAAAAAATATTACAATGAGAACTTTGTATCAGATAGAGTTTATCATTTTAATGATGATATTTTTAGTGATTACGAAGGATTTTTGAAATCTCGTCTGTTTTACGATTTTCACCACGAATGGTCTGTCGATAACGAGTTGCATGGCGAACAAAATGCGATTTTATATGCTTGTAAAATAGGAATTTCTACAAACAATACCATAATGTACAGTCTCTATGCTCCCTGCATTAATTGCGCAAAAGTGATCGTGACTTCAGGAATTACCAAAGTTTTTTATAAACAGGAGTATGGCAGAGACCCCAAAGGGTTGGTATTCCTTTCCGAAAATAATGTCACTTGTGAAAAAATACAATAAATGCGTTTGGGTTATATATTTTTTAATTTTAGCTAAAAACAATAAAATATTATGGATTCCGTTCCTGCTGTGATTACCATATCCCACCCCTCTTCGTTCCCTGCAACATGGAGATTTATTCCCAAAAGAATGAGCTTCAATGATGTCCAACCAGGAACTTTTTTGATGATTGCAAATCAACCGTGTCGAGTCATGACCCACAAAAATACCAACAACGTAGAAAAAACTGTTGTGGGCATTTCTCTAATAAACTCCGAAAAATGTACCGAAACGTATAAAAGTGATGGCATAACATACTCCTTCGATATTGATTACGAGGACCAATAAGTTTATTGGCAAATAAATAAAAAAGAAGAGTGAAAAAAATTCTTTCCTCGATGGATTCTAAAAATTATTACGAAATTTTAAATGTAAATGTGAATGCCAATGAATCAGAAATAAAAAAGGCATATCATGTGAAAGCAAAACAATTACATCCAGACAAAAATGGAATTATGGAATCGACCGAAAAATTCAAAGAACTTCAACAGGCTTATGGTATATTGTCTAGAGCGGAAACGAGATCCCTCTATGATAAAGAACTTGCAGAATTTACTCATGTAAATATTTTATCGAAAGAGATTTTTATTTTTGTGCCCGCATCCGACAGATCCACATTAGTTAATTTTTCGATTGGATTCTTTCGAGGCACATTGGGAATAATAATGGGAATGAGTCTCATCGGTTTGGGAGTCACAACAGGATTGACAATGGTCAGTGGTGGTAGTCTGTTGTTTCAGGGGTGTTGCTATTCTTTCTTTCAACCTCATTTCGGTATTTTACCCACAATATCTTTGATGATCCCCGCAGATTACTTATTATTTAAGGCTGCATTTTATCTGGCAAATAACAGTGTTTGGACGGGTTCAGAAATCATAAAAATTGGAATCACTTCGAATGTAAAATCCATGTCGTATTTATTCAGAGAAATTTTCATCACGTGCACAAATTATCTAAAATCCAATGAAGACAGTGAAATGTCCGAACAACAATCAATTCGTATCGAAGATGAAGAATGGATTCTGATGGAGGATTAGATGCGTTCTCAAATTGATTTGATTAATAGTCATAGTATAACAAAAAATAACTAATATGAAAAAGGCAGATTACAGAACATTCAAAAATCCCACATTCTTTCTATCCATATCTAAAAAGGGACTTCGATGTTCTGAAGTGGCCGAATTTATGAATAAGATGTATGTACCGTGTTCTGTGACTGGAAATTATAGTGTTCAATGTAGTAGAAGTGATGAACTCCTGTCTCCATCTGCCATTGGCCAACCTCGTATAGAACTAGGCACTAGATCAGACACAAAAAAAAAATGTCATATTGAAAGAGGATGTCGTATAATATTTCAGGAAGATGAAAATAATAAAGTGGACGATATATGGAAAAAATTGAAAGAAGAATTCGATTTGACGTGTGCTCATCTAGAAACACGCGCTCATTTCGGTGGTTGTGTTTATGATTATTTGAAACCCTCTGCTTGTCCAAGTTCTACTTGGTCTCCTTGAAATAATTTTCCAAATGAGATCATAGATGTAATTTTTAAATATGCATTTGAAGAATAAATACTTTTTATTTCTTTTGTAATCAAATGCAAACAAAAATAGAAAGACCTTGGGGAAGCTTCGAATGTATTTTACCATCATTACAAAATTATCAAGTGAAACGTTTGACGATCAATCCCGGGCATTGCACGAGTTTACAAAAACATGAATTTCGTATGGAAAATTGGTGTGTCGTCGAAGGAAATGGTGAAGCAATAATAGGGGACAAGAGAATGGCAATAAAGACGGGCTCTTTAATTTCTGTTCCCAGAGGAGTCCTGCATCGCCTGTCGAATCCAGTCTCTACTTCCTCTCTGCCCGAAAAGGCCAACGATGGAGATCTGACAATAATTGAAATTCAAATTGGAAGTTACTTGGGAGAAGACGATATCGAAAGGGTGGAAGATGTTTACGGTCGAATTTAGTTTAAATGAATTTTGGCTAACTGTTTATCAATACTAGATAATAAAAATTTTCTAAATCAGAACTGTTGTCCGCCAAAAAATTTGAAATGATAGTCCAAAATTCATTGGACAATTCGAGTAAATAATGAAAAAGAGATAATCTTCCAAAATTCATATTGTTATTTTTTTTGTCAGTAAAATATATTAAAAACATAATTATATTAGTTTTTTACAACACATTTTTGTAAAAAAAATAGAATTTATTTTTCATGTTTTAATTGAGCCAAACGATGTTGCCATATTTTTTCCAAATGGATCGTTTCACTTCATAAATTTGATAATTGTCGAAAGTCGGGTGAAAACCCTGTTTGGTTTACGACGAACCATAGAATATTTGAGGAATTCGTAAAATTGTATAAAAAAATATCACAATAAAATTTATTTTTTTTCTGCAATAAAAACTTATTCCATCAATTTTCGCCGTTTATGTGGAATTCCTTCTTTTTTACACCAATTAATAATAGTTTGATCTTGAACTAATGTTGGTAAACGGTTAACCGTTGTTTGGTCGACTAATTACACGGTTAACCGATAGTTAACCGACATCGGCCCATACAAACGGGTAACCGTTTCGCTGAATGGTTAACCGACCTAATTTTACTAAATAAGGTATCTGTCTGTTTGTGAGTGACAATCTCGTGTCCTTTGCGTTGCCGTTCTCACTATGTCATTGAAATTGTTTTTGGAGCGTCGTTTCGATCCACACACATACCAAATGATGCCTCATGTGTGGAAAGTAGATGTGGAACTTTACAACCGCAATCAACAAGAACCTGCCGTTAATCCGGAAAGGGCAAGCGACGTGGATAGAAAAGTAATTATGCAATGGATACTTTCTCTTCCTTCTCTTTACGAATTGCGAGGTTACCCAGAGGCTTGGTTGGCGGATATTCAATCGGCTTGTACCTTTATCATCACTTTTCAGGAACTGACTGCGAAAGTAGTGACACAAGAAAACGCCAAGATCGACGCAATTCATTACCTGCTGGATCAAATCTGCAATGAAAGATGTGGATCAGAAAAAATTGAAGATGGATTCATTGATAAAATTTATTCTTGTCTGTCACAAAACATTGTTGGTTGGTAAATGCCGTTTTCTTGCAGAAAAAAGAAAATCAATGATTTGGAAAACACATCAATTAGTGTTTGATCATTTTGAGATAGTCTTCTTTCAATTTCTTTTGCTAAATTTTGTGAGTTTGCTTGATTTCTTTCTCGTAAGAGATAGACGTTCCAAAGTTCTTTTGTGGAAAGTTCATGAAATCTAACTGGTGTTGGTGGTGTCCATCGTCTTTCAACGTTGTCTAAAAATTTTTCGTGTTCCGAAAAAATTGTGTGCGTGGGTTTGAATGTCATTTACCAAAGTAAAAGATATTTAACTTTGGTAAAGATTTTTCACGTACCCGTGAACAAAAACAGAACGAATTGGATCTTGACGACCCATGAAAGTTTGAAGCCCCAAGTCAAAGGAATAGATAACGATGCTTTTTACAAAAATGCAAAAGCTTTCTTGAAAGAAACCCCACCTTCATGCAACGTCATTCCCAATCTCTCAAGCATTCTCAAACCTATCAGATTTCCAGGTTGGTGGTTAGGAGGGGTTTCTTTGCATGCAGCGTTTTTCGACAGAACATCGTTGATATACAAGTTCCCCAGTTCATCAACATGAAGACGCCCTCCTGACAATGCGTTGCGTGCGGGTTCAGAAAGATAAAAACTCGACGGTGCACCGGTATCACAGACGAAACTCACCGGAATGTAGGTATCATCATTCAGCCGAAACGAGACTCGCAGAATGAGGCGACAATGACCGAGGTTTTCGTGTCGCAGACATGAGAGGGGTATTGGGGTTTCGCTCGGCTTGTAGTCATCAGGGTGAGCCATGTGAACGTAATTGGGCGGGAAATCAATGTCTTGCAGAAGGAGATCGCCTGTTGAAATCTCCGTTTCCTCCATCATCAACACAGAACCAGCCATATGACTTTTGCAAGAAAGAAAAAATTCCGTCTTTCGCCCTTTTTTATTTAAGATTATTGTCAGATTTTCACATAAGAATCTCACCAGATTTTTCGGTTAACCGAATCGGTTAGTCGACCAAACAATTTAAACGGTTAACCGACTAATTTGCCCAACATTATCTTGAACTTGATACATTTTTCCGACGTCAACAAATGTATATTTTAACACCAACTCGTACAATTCCTCTTTCGTTGGCCGTTCTCCTTTATCGCGAATCTTCAATTCTTCTTTGTTGCGATTTATAGGAAGATGATAATGTTTTCGTTTGCGGTAAGCATTTTTTATATTTTCATCCTTGTTCTAAAGTGTGCATTGTGTGACAAATGGCGCAAAGTAATCGACACTTCTCGATTTCCGGCAGAATAGTATTTTCCCAAGAATATGTGGAACGCGTCAGAAACGAGATATCGTGATATTTTGTAACACGGATAATATGATCGAAATCAAACCCGGTAGTTTCTGCTTCTAATACAGGACGTTCGCACATTTCACATTTTCCGAATTTCAATTTTAACTTATTTAATTTATCCTCACTTTCTTGGCGATTTTTTCGAGATTGTATAGCATTGATACTATTACTGTAGATTCTACCCTTCTTCTTTTCGTTGCACCGATTTTGAGAATGGATATTATGGTGAAAACGACACAAAATTCGGCATTTTGCACTCTCGTCAATGAGATCCTCCACAGTATATTTGCTATTATTCGGCCAATTACTTACACAAAATGATTTTTCGTCTAGCGACAGATGATCGAATTCGAAGATGGCAATATTGTCCACTTGGTCACAGACTACAAAATTATCCGAAAATTTGAAACGGCAAGCCTCAGGCCATTGGCACCCCCGGCTGTTTTCGATTTGGGTTTTTTTATGAGATAAATAAATATATTTGCGTTTTTTATTTTTACTGGTCGGATTGTTGTTGGATTTTATGGATGTCTTTCTGCATTTCTGACACTTTTTTGTTTCCTGTTTCATATTCGACTGGAAATGTGTTTTAATAAGAAATCTCTTGTTGAAGTGTGAACATTTTTTGCATAATTCATTTTTGGCTTGCATTGTTTTTTTTCAAAAAAAATTATTGGTATAAAAGATTCTTTATTTTACTGAGAAATTTACGAAATTGATTTATTTTTTCAATTGGTTCAAACGATGTTGCCATATTTTTTCCAAATGTAACGGCATGGGTTTCACTTCATAAAATTGGTAATTATCGAAAAGGGGGTGAAAAACACCAAGCCCCATATATTCGATCTTGTAAGGTGTATTTTTTTCGATGATCTTTTTATATACATTCAATTGCAAGGAATATTGAAAAAAATTCGCATGAGGCAAATCTGCGATTGGAGAAAGAGCCGTTTCCCAACGATTTTCTCTTTTGATCTCTCTTGTCCTTTTCCAGTCTAACATGATCAACAGTTTGTTCTCTTCTGTGTAATTGGGACTTTTATACAACATGTCAATCGAGCCTGCGACTTTTACGTCCACGTCAAATACGCGCCATTCGGTTTTCCAAGGAAACCAATTCCAGAGGGCCGGACCGTTCAAATGGTACGTCAGAAATTGCTGAAATTCCTTCTTTTCCAATTTGTCTGCAGCGTAATATTTTGATAATTCCGCTTCTAATTTTTTCTTATTTTTTTCCTGCCACAAGGTGGGATGATTGTAAAATTTCTCTATCATCGCATGCATCTCGGTACCCAGTTCGGAGGCGACCAGTCTGTTTTCTTCCCATCCGTCCTTGATTTCTTCGGCACTTTTACCATAATATTTGGATTGTGTCCAATTTTTTCCTTTCATCATTTTTTTTATTACGAGATCTGCGTCAAATGATGGGAAAAAAGAATGGACAAAAGTCGTTGCAGTAAAATCATAAATTACATTATTTACAAGGTAAATGTGATTTTTTACCTCGGATGTTCCCGGGACTGTATAATATTCGTGAAACGACACATTAGAATCGAAAGGAGTAAATTGGTTACATTTTTCCAGATGTTTCAAGTCTATGACATCATTATCGACGTTCATGTTTACTTCATCGAGTAATGTTTTTATTAATTTTTTTTTATTTCTGAGAATTTTTGATATTTCTTTATTTAAATTTAGGGTCTATTTCTACTAAAAAAGGCATACCGTTCCGCCCGTAGAATATTGGTCATGTTGGTCATTCCCAAATTCTGTCTATGAATTCCAGCAGATCTCGTACTGGCCTCGGCACCGGACCTCGTACTGTCCTCTGCACCGGATCTCGTACTGGAGAAGAAATCTGTCGAGGATGTAGCGCGGAAAATACGATGATTCATCACCAAAATGATGGCGATTTGCTCTGTCGAAATTGCGGAATGGTGGCAGAAGAACGTTGTATCGATTATACTTGTGCAGAATATCGGATATTCGCAGACGATGACAAATCTTCTTCGAAAGAACACTATGGAACCGCGACGAATATTTTTTTGCCGAATGCACACGAGATCGAGCTCGACGGTATCCAGTCAGACGACGGCAATGTCAGATACATGGCAAACTGCAAAATGTCATTGAAAAGCAATCTTCAATATTATTTTGGAGATGGCGTGTTTCCCGGGTCTTTATACGAAACCGCATCGGAAATCATGCTGATCTGTGGAAAACCAGAAAATCGCCAAGGCAAGCAAACACCGAAGGATGTGAGATACAATATGTACACTTCGGTGCTCCTTTCGATTCTCGTGAGTGATACTACCTTTGGTGTTGGGTTGGATAAAACCAACGTCGTTTCATTCGTAGAAAATGTCTCTCATGTCACCATGAAAGAACCATCCCTCTCAAAACGAATCCATCTCAAGTTTCGACATGAAAATATGTTTCGCAAGAAACTCGAGAAGAAATTGAATTTGAACCCGAATTCTTCGGAAGAAGCGAAAACGAGAACGGTGAAAAGTGGAAAACGGCTCAATATGAAATGGCATGCTGATATCTCTTTGACCAATAATTTTGATCTCAGTAAGGCCGTCAAAAACAGGGAACGTCGTTTGCGTTTTCAACATGTGATATTGCATCGCATTCAAAATAAATGCTAATTCTTCTCGAAGAGTTGGAATGATGGAAAATGAACATTTTCAAAATATCACAATAAAAGCACATTTGATTTCTGATATGGACTTCACATCGCTAGAAGAACAATCAACATTGTTTGTATCTGTTCCATCTTATAGAGATAATGAAACTCCGAAAACATTACAGCATTTATTTAAAAAAGCCAGATTTCCAGAGAGAATAACCGTATTGGTCAATGAACAAAATCAAAGAAGTATAGCCGGTATGACGGTGAGTGATTCCTGCGATGTGAGTGCGATAAATTTTCCAGGTTCGGGTAAATATAAAGAAAACATCCGTTTACTTCAAATACCATCTTTTGAAGCACGCGGTCCGGTGATTGCGCGCGCGAAAATCGAGCAAGAGTTATACGAACCGGGAGAAGCCGATTACTGGTTACAAATAGATGCTCACATGGCCTTTATAAAAGATTGGGATTGTCAGTTGATTCGTCAGCACAACATGTTACCAGATCCAGACTCGGGCATATTGACGACATTTCCCGCCGACTTCAATCCGGTGAACCGTGCCGTACCTTCATTGGGACTGCCCAATTATATCGGGTTTCACGATTTCAATAAAAATAGGTCACTACCGACGCAACAAAGATATCAATATAGGAGCTTTCCGGACGAACCTCGTAAATCACTTTTTTTTGCTGCTGGGTTTTCTTTTGGGCCTGCCGAAATCATGGAGAAGGTACCCTATGATCCATATCTCGATTATATTTTTCTCGGGGAAGAAATAAGCATGGCCGCACGCCTTTTCACGAATGGATACGATTTGTATAATCCAGTCACGATGCCAATTTACCATTTATCCAATCGTACTTATCGACCGAATTTTTGGGAACAGTTTCATCGAAAAAATGCAAAAGCGGCTCCACATATCCGGGAAGAAAGAAAAAAAATGGAAAACGTGGCCATGGATCGGATAAAAGAAATGATATTTCATGGAAACAATCCGAAAGAAAACAATGGTATTTATGGTTTGGGTACCGAACGAAGTTTGGAAGAATTTCAACAACACATTGGAATCGATCTGAAAAATCAGATCGCTACGCCTAGAGCTCGGTTAGGTATTACAGAGAATGCTTCCGAAGAAGAATGGAAAGAAAAACATGCTGTATCGAAAGAGCATTGGAATGTCGCCTTGAGAAATTTGACGCCACAAACGGCACCAAGAGTAATGGCATTGAAATAGCAAAATTTCAGACATTGAAATTTAATTATCTTCTCCGTATGAAATCAGTCCCTCTATGATGAAAGCTTGGTTTGAAAAAATGGAAGAAAAATTAAAGAAATGCACTCAATGTTCTAAAACTTTCCCGATAGATTCACATTTTAGATCTGTCAATAAGTACGAAACTCGACAATGTGCCATTTGTAGAAAAATGGCAAGAACGTGGAATTATGATCCAAACGGGTCTCTTCAAAAACGTAAAGCCATTTATTTGGGATTAAAACAAGACGAAATAGATAAAAATGGTGGATGTCAATGGAAAAGAGAATATGGTTGTGACAAAAAAGAGATTGCAATCATTGAATTCGATCATCTTCCAGAATATGAAAAAACGTTTACAATATCACAGTGGCCAGGGTTGAGAAAATATAATGAAAATGATTTGACGAACGAAATATCGAAATGTCGCGTACTTTGCAGATTTCACCATAAAATCCACTCTATCACTGAATTGAGATCAAGCACGAAAAAAAAAGAATATAGTGAAATTCCCGAGACTGTTCGATCAAGAAAGAGAAAACATGAAAATCGAAAAAAAATAATGGAATTGAAAGTCAATATAGGAGAATGTGCAATGTGCGAACGAAAAGTGATCGAAGCCGAAACGGCAGGATATGATTTTGATCATCTCGATGGTCAGATAAAATATGAAAGGATTGCGAATCTGGTAAGAGATGGATATTCGTGGAAAAATACCATATTACCAGAGATCGAAAAATGTCGTTTAATTTGTGCCAATTGTCACGCAAAGCATACGAAGATTCAACTTCAATTGCGTCAAGAACAAAAATTCAGCCTGCCGGAAAAAACAAGATTTCGTCTCCCGAGAGACACATCCGAAATCGACTGTCGACCCTTTCACATACACAGAAATCCTCCACCAGAACGAGAGGAATTATATGCTTTGGTAAAAAAGAATTCATTTATTCGGGTGGGAAAAATGTATGGTGTCAACAAAGAAACGATCAGACAGTGGTGCAAAAAACGAGATATCCCACACCAACGCCGAAAATTGATCTAAATTAGGAATTGTAGCTTAGAATGGAAGGAAAAACATGGAGTCAGCAAACAATATTGGAACCAAGCTTTACGAAATTTGACACCACAAACGGCTCCAAAATATACATTGAAATTGTGAAAATACAATAATTTTTGGTATTTATATAATAAATGTACTCATTGAATTGTACAGACTATTCAACTTCAGCCGAATGTAATGAACATAAACAATCAGATAAAGGCAATTGTCGATGGACGACAAAAAAAGTACCACCATGTTGGAAAGCTCGCGCCTACAATAAAAAGGTTCAAAAACAATCGACATCAAACTCATCCCCCAAAGGAAAACAAAAGCAATCGCCCAAAAAAACATCACCAAAAATCGTCTCAAGTTCTAAAGTTCCAAAATCTTTGTTACTTAAAAAACTGTCTCTTCAAAAACACTCGCCACAAAAACAATCTAAAAAACCTTTGGTACAAAAACAAATTTTAGTTGTGTGTCATGGACGAAAACACCAAATGATATATAATTTAGATTATAAAAATGCATTTTTTGTTGAGCCAGATAAAAAAAACCAACCTGATCTAGTTGGAGAGTTTCCCTCAAAAGAATTCCAAAATACAGTAAAAAATCATAAATTTAAACAGGCACTTTTTGTCACATGTCCAGTTTGTATAATGATAAACTTACCAGCGTTTGAGGGTTATGTTGAGGGAAAAGCTGAACAGTTGAAGCCTGATTTTTGGATACAACTCAACAAATATCTTCAGATTGAGGGACTAGTGTACATCCTTGGCCCGGTTTGTTCAAGATTACACCAAAATATAATCTGGAGTAATTTCGAGAAGGCGCTTAAAGATCAACTGCCACTCTATGGATTCAAATACGATAGATGCGGTGAGACACCTTATACGAAAACTGCCAGAAATACCGGTTTGATTTTACATAAAACCAGAGAATTAGGACACAAACAATCCAGAAAAATTCAAATGCAATTTTACAGGCCTCTATACCCACTTCCAGCTCTTCCTGAAAAGCATCTTCAAAAATCTCCCAAAAACAAATCTCCAATTCAAAGATCTCCCAAAAACAAATCTCCAATTCAAAGTCCAGTATGTATTATTCCTCAGAATATCAAAGTCAATTAAAAAAAAAAGCCCTCGGCGGGGCTCGAACCCGCGACCACACGATTAAAAGTCGTGCGCTCTGCCACTGAGCTACGAAGGCTGTCGTTATAAAACCACGGACGAAATTTCTTTTAATACGGTGTGTTCTCTAATCTTTTTTTTTCAAATAATAATGTATATTAAGAATGGAAAGTGAAAATAACAAAAAAATTAGTATACTCCGCTGTAGTCATGTTAATGAATCCAATGGTTCTGATTATCTCAGTAGATATGGTGAAGATGGTATCAGAAGATTTAATATGTCTTTGGGAATGCCCGAGTTCTACGGACACTGGATCGAGATGGATTCGATTTGCGCAGAAGAAAAACGTCACATAGAAATATCAACTTATAGTCCTTGGAATGACGAAAACAAAATAATTCAAGAGGTCAATTGTTTTGATTGTCTGGTGAAAAAATTTTGTAAAAGGGAAAATTGCACAAATTTACGAGAAAGATGTCGATATTGTACAACAATTCCAGAAATATGTTTTCAATGCTCAAATCTGCAATTAAAAAAATGTTGTATCAACTGTACTCCCTGTATAACATGTTTAGGGAATCCTCACGAAAATATTGTCACAGATGATATGAGGACCAAAGAAGATGAGGTAAAATTGAAATTTCCAAAATATAGGTGTTGTTTATTTTGCGGAGAAGTAGTTTGCGGACCCTTACATGAAGCTTTAGAATGTGAACAGGTTCCAAAAGAAGAAAAAATGTCGTGTATGAAAGAAGCATTGCAATATATGAGGGATGAGGTGATTGAGATAAAACTAATGCTAAATTATAATAAAAAATTTGGAGATCTTCAGTAAAAATTTTCATTCTGTAATCACAATTTTTATTCTGTAATATGTCTGAGGTAGATTATTACTGTTTATTCGGTAAATTTTTCTTCAGGTGTACATATACACATATTATTACGTCCTTTTTTGAGAAACTCAAATTCTTTTATTTTCATCAAATTCGGTCGTGAACATGACCGAAATCGTCTCGAGAGGAATTGAATTTGAAAATTTCGAATACGATTACCGAATGTCCAACAGTCCGTGTCGAATGGAAGATAGTTCAATCCTTGAGAGTCCACCTCCGATTCCAGATAGCCCTTGTCGAATGCCAGATGCCCCGGGTCCAATGCTGAAAAGAACTCGCGTACTTCCGGAAAGATCTTCGAAACGATTTAAAAGTCATTCTCAGTCCGACATCAGCGAGACATCGTCCGACATCAGCAAGACATCGTCTGGCGTCAGAAATATCTCTTCTCAAAATGTTTCTCGATTTCCAACAAAAACAAAATTGCCATATCCAATCGGTGATTCTTTCACACGGACTCCGACTGGCACCATTTTGAGAAAACACCAACAGGAAGATGTCTTATTTATGCGAAACACGGAAAAAGATATTTATGAATATGCGACTCGACATTTCTATCAACGTGGTGGTATATTATATCATGATCCGGGAATAGGGAAAACACTGGTTCTTTTGTCTTATGTTTACTGGCTGAGTCGAACCACGATCGCATGCGAACCCACACTCTTGGTCATCACGAAATCTCTGATCAACGTGTGGCGAAGAGAGATCGAAAGACATTTTGGTACCACTCTCAGAGTTTTGTTTTTTCATCCCGAGTTCGTGAATGTGGAAGAATTTCACTCGAGAGATATACGAGAGAATTATGACTTGGTTATTACCACCTATGATATTCTAGCGAGTGCCAATACTTTTCTAAAGAAATTGGATGGTCTAAAAAAAGAGGACGAAAAATGGGGCTATATGTTTTGTAGAGAAATCGAAGAATGTATTCATCGCGATCCTCGTCAACCTCGATTCATCAAGAATGTCACTCCGCCCAAAAAAATACTCCCAACTTTTGACTCGGAAAAAAGCGATGGCAGTGACGACCCCGTGAACTTTCGGCATGTAAAAAATCGTCCCGAGTCTGGCATCACAATCCTTTATACCGGGATCACCTTTTCTCGAGTGATATTGGACGAAAGTCATTTGGTGGCTAATTTCGGTACAAAACGTTGGAAACTCGTCTGGGGAATTCCGACCTTTTTCGTTTGGTTATCTACCGGAACGTTATTGGTCAACTCTCACAACGACGTTTGGTCTCAATTAAAACTACTTGGGATACCCACGAAAGAAAAAGAATGGGAGGGACCAAAGACGATGGATATTCAAAATTATTGGGCGTGGATTTCTCGACGAACGCGAACCTCTCTCAAAGATCAGATACCAATGGGGGATGTGGAATATTCTGGTGTAGAACTCGAATTGTCGATATCCGAAGAACGCATTTATCTCATAATTCTCAAGATGTGTTTTCAAGTCGTGGAAACATACGAAAGGGAAAAAAAGGCGCACAAAACCATGACGTACAAGTTTCATGACATTTTGGAATTTTTCATTGCGACGAGAAAATGTTGTTCATTTCCGTTTATGCTTCTCGGTACACATACGAAAATGGAAGAAAGATTGATATCGATGGCGGAAACGGAAGAAATAAGCCCCGATTCTATTCGCTGGTTGTCTGAGTATGATCTGACGCATTCTGGATGGAAATGCGCAAAAGCTCTATGGGTCGTGGATTATTGCAAACTCCAACTACTCGAAAATGATGACAAAATCATCGTGTGGTCTATGTTCACGTCTGGACTCTACATGTTGAAGGATCTCTTATCTCATGAATTTCCAGACGTTCGGATCGAATGTTTATCTGGGAAGCTATCTACTCGCGAACGACATTCTTTGGAGAAGGATTTTTTCACCGACAAGAAATTCCGAATTTTACTGATGCATTTTTGGGTGGGGGGGTTGGGTATGAATCTCCAAGTTGCGAACCGAAATATATTTATGGATCCGTGGTGGAATTGGTCGCGCGATATCCAAAAGCCAGACCGTCTTTCTCACGATGAAAGGTGTGGCCATAGGCGTCCATGACCTTG
>SDBT01005413.1_pt1 | contig 21433 bp, 17 predicted proteins | sample 2277101 | NCBI WGS metagenome assembly SDBT01 (sample SAMN10404973, study PRJNA504765) | marine sediment metagenome | isolation source: marine sediment core GS10_PC15, 103 cmbsf | place: Arctic Ocean: Southern Knipovich Ridge | collected 2010
GAGTGCTCGACGTACTGCACGAGTACGTCTCCGCGCTCAAATCGGCGCGCGCCTTGTCCTCACACGCCCTCGCGCCCGCTTGCTACGCCACCCGTTGTGAAGTCCAGGCTAACCCAGATCAGCAGTCAGCACTCGAGCAAGTACGCGGGTGTGAGAGGGCCCTCTACCATGGCCAGGCGCCAATTGAGAGTGGGCCCTCCTCCTCCGTCTAGTCCCCAGGCGGCAGTGGGCCCTCGATCTCCTCAACCTCCAGGTGTGTGCCGATTGATTTCACCCACTTGTCGACATGGCGCGCGGCGATCTCACGGGACCCGAGACCAAAGGCCAGCGCCGCGGCAACAGCCAGCGCTCCCAGCAACAGACCGAAAGCAATGTTGATGATGTCCTCCGCCAATCCCATCTGCCGCAGCGCCATGGCGCCGGCGAGCACCACGATCGAAACGCGTGCGACGGTCGCGAGCGCGGCCGACTGGGGAGTGCCACTGGCGCGGATCGCATCAGCGGCCAATCGGGCCAGATACAAGCCGACTCCAAAGACCACGAGGCCAAGAATCACCTCGCCGGCGAACACGATGAAGTTTGCCAAAATGGCCGACAGGGCTACGAAGCCGAGCAGGTTCGCAGCCTCGATCGTGGCGAAAAACATGATGGCAGCGAGAACGAACGTGCCGACGATCCCCGAAGGCGTGCTGGCGCCCTCTTCAGGTGGCTCTCCAACGCCGAGGGCCGTGAGGATATTGTCGAACCCGACCCCGGCCAGCAGGTTGGCTACCAGGTCGGCCACCATCTTGCCGATCAGATACGACAGGATCAGCAGCAGGCCGGCGGCGAAGAGTACTGGAATGACGTCGAGCACCTGCGTGAGCATCTCGCGGGCCGGCACGGTGATGGCCTCGAGATTCAGCGCTTGCAGCGCCGAGATCAGCACAGGGATCAGGATCAGCACGTAAACCACCAGTCCGACGAGGCTGGAAAGCTTGCGGGTGCCGAGCGCGGAGGTCAGCTTCATTTTCTCGCCGAATGAATCGATGCCGGAGGCTACCAGTAGGTTCGTGACGATGCGCTGCACCAGGCGTGCAATAAACCAGCCGACCGCGAGGATCAGGCCGGCCGCGAGCATGTTGGGCAGGAACTGGAGGATTTCGTTGGTGACACCCTGCACGGGCGCGAGGAGCCCTTGGATGCCCAGGGTGCCGAGAACGGCTGGGACGGAGAGGAGGAGGACGATCCAGTAGACCGCTTCGGCAACCGTCTTGCTCAGCGGTAGGCCTTGCTCTTCCTCGATCCCCGCCTCTTTTCCGAGGCGCCGGTCAAGATCGGCCGCGTCGAGCGCCAGGGTGATGGCCTTGCGCACTAGAACGGCAATCACCCAGGCGAGCAGCAATATGACGGCTGCCCCGAGCACACGAGGCATGAATTCGGTGATCTGCGAGAGGAGTGCGTTCAGCGGCTGGGTGATCCCCGTCAGGTTCAGGGCCTCGAAGAAGGCCACGAGCACGAAGACCATGGCGATCCAGAAGACAACGCGGCCGAACACACGCTCAATCTCGATGGGGCCGCCTTTTTCGCCGGCCATCCAATCGGCGAGCCGGTTGTCGATGGTCGTGCGCCGGAGCATGCTGCGCACCAGCGCCGCGAGGATCAGTGCCACGATCCAACCGACGATGAGGATCGCCAGGGCACCGATCAGTTGGGGAATGTACCCGCCGGCCAGATCGACGGTCTGCTGCCACAGGTTCTGAAGCATTTCAGGCATGGGCCTTTCTCCTTTCAGGAGTGGACGGACTAGGAACTCGAAAGTCTGTATTTTGGCTCCGGCTGGATTATATGGTGGCTTTGGCCAGCGCTTCCAAGATTTCGACACATCAGCGAGACCAACACGCCGACATCCCGCCGATACCCGTTGAGAAGTCCGGGCTAGCCGGCCGCGGCGGCCAGACGGTCGTCGACCGTCAGAAGCTCGAGGTCGCCGAGGTGACGCCGCGCGAGCATGTAGGTCGCCAGGTGCAGCGCGTCGAGAGTGCGTAGGGGCTGCGTCGGGGCGACGCGCTCGGCCAGCTCGCAGACCTCGGCGGTGAGCTCCCAAACCTCACAGTGGCGCCAGAGACGTGCGATCTGGCTTGCGGCTTCAGCGAGCTGGGGCTCTGTCACCTCTCCCGATCGGCGAATCTGGTGCAATGCCCGGGCTGCCTCCACCAAGGAGAGTCTCGATGTAATCAGGGCAGGGGCAGTAGCCATGCGCTTCTCGAGCCCGGGAGTCGTTCCTGCTTCGAGAGTGGCTCGGAGTACGGCGGAGGTGTCGAGGTAGAGTGGCGCTGCCATCAGGCCTCGCCCTCATCCGCTCGAAGCTCCGCGAGGATCCGTCCAGCCGTACCCTCTGGTAGGCCAATACCCTCAACCTTCCAGGTCCACCTCCCCTTGGCAACGCTTGCGCGCATCAACGAGCCGGACGCGGCCAGGTCGCTGAGTGTTTCTTCGATGGTGTCAGGAGGCAATGGCTGCCGCCGTGCCGGCCTGAGCTCCGCAACGACCTCATCACGATCGGTCACCAGCACCACCTCGCCCGCCTTCACCAAGCGAAGGTACTCGGACAGTCGCGCCTTCAGCTTCTTTACCCCGACAGCTCTCATGTCAGCCATAGTAGTTACTAGTAGTCACCTCAGTCAATGAACTGGCCCGCATGAGAGAACATCGGCGCTCCACCATAGGTGGTTCGTCTGTATGAGTGAGATGGTCACGGCCGGGCAGGTCGTTGCCCCGATTTGATCTTCATGCGTGGTAATGAGTAGATACCGACGGTGTTTCAGAGGTCTTTCCGTGGATCATCCCTACTCGAGCCCAGGCAGACCCGACATGAAGAAGAGAGACATCTCGTTCGCCGACGTCCGTGACTATCTCGAAGGCCGTTTTCCTCGCCTCACCGGCTGGACCCGCAGGGGTTGGGCCTGGATCGTGCGCTTCGTGTGTACCCACAAGCCGGGGCCGCGGGCGTGGCGCGGGGCGGCGTTCGGACTGCTTCTGGGCACCTTTGTTGTCGTTGCCGACGCACTGACTTACTGGGTCTTTCTGCCGACGCCGACCTGGGCTGGTGCTTGGGAGGCTGGGAAGGAGCTCGCTGGGGGCGTGGCTGCGGGCATCGGTGTGGTGCTGGCGGCGGCCTTGCTTACGAAGATGCCCTGGCGCTTTCGCTTCGCGCTCTGCATCAGCGCGATTCTTCTCAACGAGATGTTCCCGTTCAGGGGCGAGTGGCGGGTGTTCGTGTGGGGCATTCTGGCCTTCGCGTTCGTGGGCGCCGGCCTGGCCTCGATCAACCGCAAGGACTTTCGCGAGGTCAACACTCGGGTCCAGCGCTGGGTTGCGATTGGCGGTCTGGTCGCGGGGTTGGCAAGCGTCCTGGCCCTGTTCCTGTGGTTGAGCACGGATGGCTATGAGCTGCCCGAATATCGCAACGCCGCTGCCGAGGCTGAGGCGGGTATCCCGATGCTCGATCTTCCTGACCCGTCTCTGCCGGGCGACTACGCAGTGCTCGCGCTGACCTACGGTAGCGGTACCGACATTCGCCGGCCCGAGTTCGGCCGCGAGGCGGACCTGATCACGGAAACCGTCGATGGCCGGCCGATGTTGCAGGCCTGGGACGATGAGCGCGGACGTGAGCGCAAGGCTTTCTGGGGGTTCGACCGTGACGAACTGCCCCTGCAAGGTCGTGTCTGGTATCCAGAGGGCGACGGCCCCTTCCCCGTCGTGCTGATCGTGCACGGCAACCACGGCATGAAGGATTACTCTGACCCGGGCTACGAGTACCTTGGCGAGCTGCTCGCGAGCCGCGGGTTCATCCTCGCCTCGATCGACGAGAACTTCATCAATGGTGGCATCCGCCAGGAAAACGACGCTCGCGGTTGGCTTCTGCTGGAGCACCTGAAGGTCTGGCAGCAGTGGAGCGAGGATCCGGAGAACCCCTTCTACGGCCGTGTCGACATGAGCCAAATCGGCCTCATCGGGCACTCCCGCGGCGGCGAGGCGGTGGCGGTGGCGGCGGCGTTCAACGATTTGCCCTACTACCCTGACGACGCCACCGTGGAGTTCGACTACGGCTTCGACATCGGTGCGGTTATCGCCATCGCCCCGATCATGGGCCAGTACAAGCCCGGCGGACGCTTCACCGAACCGCACAACATCAATTACTTCGTCTTTCATGGCGCCAACGACATGGACGTCAGCTCGTTCTCCAGCGGTGCTGGGCAGTTCGAGAAGGTGACTTTCTCGGGCAACGAGTACCACTTCAAATCGGCGCTCTACGTGATGGCTGCCAATCACGGCCAGTGGAACACGGTCTGGGGCCGCTACGACGGCGGCAAGCCCTATGCGCGGGGCATGAACGTGCACCCGCTCATGTCCGGCGAGGATCAGCGCCAAATCGGCAAGGTCTACATCGGCGCCTTCCTAGAGGCGGCATTGCGCGGCGAGCTCGGGTACCTGCCGCTTTTCGCCGATGCCCGTGCGGGAGCCGACTGGCTTCCCGACACCGCCTACTTGGTCGAATTCGAGGACTCCCGCTCCATAAAGGTGGCCACCTTCGAGGAGGACGTCGACGTCACCACGACGACCCTGGCGGGCGGCCGTACCTGGGGCGAGAACCTCACTGTCTGGCGTGAGGGCATGGTGGAAATGAAGTGGGGCCCAATGGAAACCGCTGCCGTCTACGTCGGCTGGATGAACGAAGAAGAAGACGACTGCGAGGAGGCTATCCAGGAGGCCCAGGACGAGTCCGAAGCCGAAGATGTAGTGCCCGAGGCTCCGGCCCGCTACATCATCGAGATGCCCGCGGACCTGATGATCAGTCCCGCTAGCACGCTCTTTTTCTCGCTTGCCGATGCCGACGAGAGCCCCGAGCCCCGCAAGGACGAAGATGAAGACGAGGCAGAGGCAGAGGGGAGCGAAGAGGGCGGCGATGACGAGAACGACAACGAGAACAACAACGACGACACCCACAACGACGATGGGGACGACGACGGAGAGGAAGAAGACGATGCTCCCCGCGAGCCGATCGACCTCACCGTACGCCTAGTCGATGCCACCGGCGAGGCGGCCGAGATTCCGTTGTCGCGCTTCTCTTTTCTTCAGCCCCAGCTCGAAGTGGAGCTCTCGAAGTCGTTCTTCGAGGACCCGGACAGGGAGTCCGAACCGGTCTTCCAGAGCTTTGCCTTCCCGCTGGAGTGGTTCGTGGAGGTGAATCCCGCGCTCGACCCAGCCCAGATCCAGCGCCTCGAGTTTGTCCTCGACCTCACGGAGAAGGGCGTGGTGATTATCGATTCGGTCGGATTTCGCGCCCCGGCCGGGGGCTCATAGCGGGTAGGGCTGTCCCACCCCGTGCTGTGCTCGCTTGGCTGGCCGGCTTCGGCTTTCAGGCCCTGACCCCGAGCGACCTCGATGGCGACAATTCGCTGCTCAACGGGGCACCCAACTACTACATGCGCCATCGTGACGACGAGGCGCACAACCCTGGATCCAATAATCCCGCTGAGGACTACCTCGAGATCTGGGAATTCGACGTCGATTGGGTGACACCTGCCAACTCCACCTACACTCAGACTGCCAACATCGCTGTCAGCGAGTTCGATTCCGGTCTTTGCGGCTTCTTCGCTTTCAACTGCTTCCCACAACCGGGAACCGGGGTGACACTGGATCCTCTGCGAGAGGTGATCATGTGGCGGCTCGCATACCGCAACTTCGGCACGCATGAGGTTCTGGTTGGCAACTTCGTCACCGATGTAACGGGTACTGACGTGGGCGGTATCAGATGGTTCGAGTTGCGCAGGCAGGCTGCGGGGGGTGGCGTCTGGACGCTGCATCAGGAGGGCACCCATGCGCCCGGTGGCCCTACCTTGAACAACTGGATGGGCTCGATCGCCATGGACGGGGCCGGCAACATTGCCCTGGGCTACAACGTTGTCGATTCCAGTACCTACCCTGGTCTCCGCTACACGGGGCGCCTCTCGACGGATACGTTGGGACTGATGACGGTGGGGACGCCCACCATCGTCAGCGGTGGGGGCTCCAACGGCTCGAATCGGTATGGCGACTACAACGCCCTGACCCTAGACCCCGTTGACGACTGCACCTTCTGGTTCACCGGTGAATACAACCCCACGACGGCCTGGGGCACTCGGATCGCGACCTTCCGGTTCGATAGGTGCCCAATCGACCTCGAGATCTTCATCGGCGAGGAGGAAGCCGAATCCGGGGAGGAAACCGGAGCCCGAGGAGGCCCTCAAACCTGGCGGCGTCGAGCAGTAGTCGCAGGCGGAGCCCGAGCGCGACGAGACTCCACCTTGTCTGCATGCTTGTGATTAGACGTTCGCGGAGGGCCCCTTTCGCAACTTCGACGTCCAGAAGACACCGGCGGCGGCCAGCAGAATGATGGCCAGAATGCCGCCCACCTCAGCGCCCGGGTAGGCTGCCATGGCGACCTGCCTGGCGTGTGCCAGGATCGCCATCGTCGCCACCCCCACGGGAATCACCGTGAGGTCATAGCGCAACACGTAGGGGTAGAGGACCAACAGCAGGATTCCGGACAGAATTCCCGAAATCAACCATCCCGTGACACCGCTGCCAGCCGTGCCCCCGAGCACGAGTCCGAGAGCCACGAGAACCACGGAAAACGCTGCCTGATTGCGCGTCCATCTCCGCGTCCAATGACCGATGGCAGTGAAGGCCAGGAGCAGAAACGCCGCCGGCGTGATGAGGCTGGGGAAGAGGGGCGAAAGCGCGGCGCTGAGCGCCGGCACGTAGGCACTGGCGTCGGCCAGACTCGCCCATTCCGGCGAGAGTGAGGCGCCGAACGAACCCGCGGCCACCCGGAGCCCAGTCAACAGCGTGCCCAAGCTGACGCCTACGACCACCGATTGAAGCAGCGTGGGCGACTGGATTCCCGAGTCGACCTGGATTCGCTGCACCCAGCCCACGACGATGCCGAGCGCCACGGCGATCAGCGAGAAGGCGATCACCAAGCTGGCCAGGAGAATGATGACCTGGAACAGGAACGGCTGTGAGGTGTCGAGCGCCGAGATGAAGGTGGGCCAGTTGTTGATAGCCGACAGGATCGACGACAGCAGCAAGACAAAGAGCGTCACCAGGAATGCCGACACCGAGAACTTCTTGCGGGTCCAGGAGATGATGCCCACGATGACCCCGGCGATGATCGCCAGAACGACCAGAATGATGCTGACGATGCCGAGAACCCCAGGTATCACCTGGCGATTGCGATCCTCTCGCTCCCATTCCTCGGGCACGTGCACGTAGCGGCTGACGTCGGCCACCTCGTCGCCGGCGATACGCACGTGAATACGTGCCGCGCCCGCCTCGAGCGGGTAGCCTTCCTCGTCCTCGAGGGTGAATGTCCAGTCGCGCCGGTCGGGGTGTTTTTCGGATTCGGCGGAGATCTCCGTCAGCCTTCCGTCGACCTCGGCATCGGCAACGCCGAGACCGAAACGCTCCCGGACGGCCGCGTGCGCCAACGCGCGCGCCTCCTCCTCCGGCAGGTCGGCCCCCGGCCTGGCCTCCGGCAGCCGGTGCCAGAATCTTTGCAGCGAGCCGTCGGGGAAGACGCTCAGTCTGTACTCCTCGGCTCTCTCGGCCACGTCTCCTTCGAAGCGGACATAGCGAGCCTCCCAGAAGGGCGGCGTCAGGTAGGTCCCCAGTAACTGCTCGTAGGCCTCGGGCCCGCCCTCCTGCCAAACAAAGCGGTGCTCGACGTAGAGTGGCGTCACGATGGAGCTCAGCGTTTTCCACGGAGGCGGAAGCTCGATTCCTCGCTCGTCCATGGTGGCCTGACCAACCGCTATCGCATCGTTCCGCTCCACCTCCATCCGTGGCGCGTCGCTGCTGAAGCTGCTGAAAGCGAGCCAGACGACAAGGCCGATGATTCCAGCCACCGGAAGCAGCCGTGCCGTGGTGGCGGCCATGGCTCCGACATCCGGCGCGACGACCTCCTCGGCCCTCTCCACCACCGGTTCCGGCTCCCAGGCTGCGTTGAGCTCGCCCGCACCGACCGATGTCCACTGGCCGGCCCGAAAGCGAGCCGCGAGCACCACCCCGAGAGGCACCAGGGTCAACAAGATCAGCATCGTGCGGTCGAACCAGATCCCCGGCGCCGAGGTGGCGAACAACGGCATGCCGATCAACACTGCGTCGAAGGCGTAGTGCATGACGATGGCGGGCAGCAACCCGAAATACAGGTACAGAAGGCCGAAGATGATCGATGGGATGATCAACTCCACCACGCGGGCGTAGGCGGGCATGGTGGGGTAAGGTGCATGTCCGGCGCCGAACACCAGCGCCTGCACGACGAAGGCGCCGAAGATCCAGATGCGCTGATGGCCGTACTTCTTGCCCAGGAGCGCCGCACCGGCGATCGGCACGGCCCGGAACAAACACTCTTCCCAGAAACCGGCCTGCAGCGAGATCGCGATCGCTGTCAGCCAAGGGAAATAAGTCGCCAGCAGGTCGGGTTGTACCACCGCATCAGCCGGAGTCCACCAGCCGAGCACGTTGTGGGCGAACAAGTACAGCAGCACCTCGTACCCGAGAAACACCCCCACGAGCAGAAAGCCGGTCATTGTATGGCCCACCACCGTCGAGCTATTGGCGACGCCCGGCGACCAGACGCGCCAGAACTGGACCATCTGCGGGAAGGCGCGCCGCGTCATGCTTTCGGCGGCCATGAAGCTGATGCTGAGCAAAAGCGCCATGCCGACGAACGTGAGTAGCGCCATGCCCAGTTGTGTCAGCAGGAAGTTGGTGGTGGACAGCGCCGTGTCGTAACCCATCCAGGCGAGCGGGAGTTGGTTGAAGACCAATAGCGCCTGCAACGCCGCAATCGATGTCCCCCAGATCACCGGCTTCTTCCAGATGACCCAGCGCTCACGATGGAGGTAGAAGAGCGCGACGAGGCACCCGACGAGGATGTAGCCGATGAAGATCACGACGTTCGACAACACCCCGATGAGCATGTTGGTCGAGCGCATCTCCTCGAAGCGCCGGGTGAATGCCTCGGGAATCTCGACGAAGTGGGTGAGCTCGGTGAGCCGGCTGCCGCCCACGACGAGGCGCAACCGCAGGCGCCCCTCTTCGAACTCCACTCCCTGCCGTTCATATACGAAGGTGTGATCGATCCGGCCGCCCGGACGCTCCTCCTGTGAGGTCTCGATCCGCTGGTAGTCGGGGAAATAGATGCCCCACTCGCTGGCGGCCACGAGCTCGGCCTGCTCCCGCGCGGCTTCCGAATCTAGTGCGGCGCCGGGGTCGTCCTCCGGCAGGATTAGCCGAAAGCCGTACGGCTCTCCCTGTGGAGTAAAGACGATCCGGGTCTCGAGTCTCTCCATCTGCCGGAAGTGGCGCACGGTCCAGCGGTAGGGGTGGAAGGTCCCCTCCGCCAGCATCTCGCGGAAAACATCCTGGCCGCCGCCCTCGAGCTCGATGAACTCTTGCACGCCCGGCGTCAGCCCGAACGATGCCGCTTGCCGGTATTCCTCAGGCCCCCAGCTGAAGCGCTGGGCGAGGCCGGCCGCCGACTGCAGTGCGCCTTGCCTGTCCATCTGGATATCCACCGACACGATGGGGAAGGCGCGGTCGAAGTAACTGTAGGCGAAGAAGGTCGACGCGGCGCAAACGGCGACAAAGACGATCCAGAAGACAGGACGCTTGAGCATGTGGGTTCCTCCGTGTCCGAGTGGATTTCGGCAACACTAACCCCATCGCCAGGAGCGAGACAACGGAATCGCGCGTCGCCCCCGCATCAAACCCTATTGCGGCGACTGTTGCGGCCAAGTCGCCCCCGGCCCTTTCACGACCTCGCCCCCGAGCATCACGAAGGTCACGCGCTTCATCTCGGTGATGTCTTCTAACGGGTTGCCGGCCACGGCCACCAGATCCGCAAGCTTGCCGGCCTCCACCGTACCGATGCGGTCCTCCCAGCCCAGGAGCTCGGCCCCTACACGGGTGCCCGACTGGATCGCCTGCATCGGGGTCATGCCCGCATCCACCATGCACTCGAACTCACCGGCGTTGATTTCGGCCGGATAGCCACCAAAATCTGATCCCACGGCGACCTTGACGCCGGCCTGTATGGCTTTCCGAAGGCGCTCGACCCGGTCGGCCCTATATCTGCGTGTCAGCTCGACCATCTTGTCGAGCTCCCCCACCACGTCCTCCTGCTCCAGGTAGTAGGCGCCGATCACGCCGGTTGGCACGAGCCAGACGCCGTGCTCGACCATGAGCGCGATCCCCTCGTCATCGATGAACGAGCCGTGCTCGATGGAGCGCACTCCCGCCCGGACCGCCATTTTGATGCCCTCGGCAGAGTGGGAATGTGCCATCACCGGAACTCCACGCCGCGTTGCCTCCTCCACTGCGGCGGCCAACTCCTCGGGGCTGAAGTGGACGTCCTGAGGGTCATCGCCCACCGACATGAAGGCGCCGCTGACCATCAGCTTGATCCAGTCGCTGCCGTGCTTGATCTCCTCACGCACCGCCTTGCGGATCTCATCGACGCCGTCGACCACCAAGCCATCGGCCACGAGAATCTGCTCCGGCGCCATGAAGTTGATGTCGCCACCGCCGCCCGTTACCGAGATGTAGTGGCCGGCTCCGGTGATCCGCGGCCCCACGAAGAGCCCCTCATCGATAGCACGCCGCACGTCCAGGTGGGCGTAGAAAACATCAGCGTCACCGGCGATCCGCAACGTCGTCCAGCCAGCCATCAGGTTGTCCTGCACTGCCTTCAATCCCCTCAGCGCCTTGTAGGCGGAGGACCATCGCAGGTGGTCGATCTGGTAGGAATCGGTGCTGATCAAAGGATGCGTATGAGCGTCGATCAGGCCGGGCATCAGCGTTGCGTTCCCGAGGTCGATCACACGAATGCCCTCGGGAATGATCTCCGGACCGCCCACCGCCAGGATGCGATCTCCCTCTATGAGGATAGCGGCACCCTGGATGGGCAAATCGCTTCTTCCATCGATGAGTTGACCGGCGAGGACAGCGATCTGGTCGGCGGCAGCCTGTTCTGCCGCCACTGCCGGCCCTGGTCGTTGCCACCCCCAGGCCAAAGCTGCCGCCATGCCGATCATGATGAGAACGGATCTGCGAACGAGTGTTGTTGCGATCATTCGATTCCTCGCGGGGTTCCTTGTCGAGCACACTATTCTGTGGAGTAGGTGGCCGAGATTCTATACGGAGAGCATCCTTTGAGCGGTGGAGTGTTCTTGATAAGCTCGAACATTGTTAGCTGTTCCGCTACAAGGGAGGGGAATTTCCATGCCACAAGACCGCTACACAAAGCTTGTGCTGACCCTGCTCGCCGTGGGTGTTTGGGCGCTGGTTCTGGCCCAGATCGGCACCCCCGCGGTGCTCGCGGCGGCCGCCGACGATGCTAGCGCCGGTGACACCTCACTCGAACCAGTCTCCAACGAAGTAGCTGTGAGCGGAGCCCCGTTCGCCAGCTACCCTCTACGCTGGTACATACCATTCGTGAACCATGTCGTTGAGAACGACGTGCTCGAGTGCTTCACGGTCGTCGGGGTGGTCAATCCCAACACGTCTTCGATCAATGTGGAGATCGACTTTCTCAACGAAACCGGAGGCATTCAGGCTACACGCTCGTCCGCCGTCGCTGCCGGAGCCACCTGGGGCGTCGACACGGACGATATGGGAGAGTACCCGGACACAGGCGACGTGAATATGTATGGCCACGCCAGGATCTACGCCGACAACCCGAATGTCCTGCCCATCCACTTGATCGAATGCCCACACGGGCACCTCAGCATGACGCCCTTTGCCGTCGGTGCGACGCTCGACCTCTTCCGGGCAAGCATGCCGCGACCGGGGGAGATGCCGAGGGTGGACGTGGCTGAGCGGTAGTTGCCGCAGGATGTCGCCACCGCTGGGCGGACAAATTGAGGGCATGAGATGGGTGAGAATGGCCCTGTTCGATCAGTAGTGATCACGGGCGCATCTACGGGGATCGGTGAGGCTTGTGCGTTGCGGCTCGACAAGAAAGGTGTCCGCGTCTTCGCGGGCGTCCGCTCCGAGGCCGCTGGCGAGTCGCTGAAAGTGAGGGGCACCGGGCGTCTCACGCCGGTGCTGATCGACGTCACCGACGCCGGGACGATCACCTCAGCTGGTCTAATGATCGCCGATGAAGTCGGCAGCGAGGGCCTTGCTGGAGTAGTGAACAACGCCGGAATCTACTTCGGTGGCCCGCTCGAGTTCATCTCACTCGACGGGATCCGCAACGAATTCGAGGTCAACTTCTTTGGCGCGATCGCGATTACCCAAGCATTCCTGCCGCTCCTGCGCACAGGTGGCGGCCGGATCGTCAACATCAGCTCGATCAGTGGCCTGGTGGCCTTCCCATTCATGGGCCCTTACGCCTCGAGCAAATTCGCCCTGGAGGCGATCTCCGATTGCTGGCGCGTCGAGTTGCGGCCCTGGGGAATCCACGTGGCCCTGGTGGAGCCCGGCGATATCGACACACCCATATGGGATAAAGGTATCGAGACACTCAGGAACGTGCGAGAAGGGCTTCCCCAAGAGGCCGACGATCTTTATGGCCCGGTATTCGGCTTGGCCGAGAAGTCAGGTCGTCGTGGTATCCCGGCAGAGCGTGTTGCCGAGGTGGTCGAGCACGCCCTATGTGCGCGCAAGCCCAAGACCAGATACTTGGTAGGCTCTGATGCAAGGTTCGTTTCATTCTTCCGCAAGCTACCCGACAGCTTTCGCGATTGGATGATCTCGAGGAAGTTGCCGACATACCCCTAATCAGGATTTGCGAGCTGATCACGGCCACGCGGTCGAAATTGCACGCGCCGGCCCGATGCACTGACAAGAACCCGACCACGAGGAAAGACATGCCCCGTCGAATTGCTCTGCTGGTAGCACTTGTCACCTTAGTTGTCCTCTCCACCGGACTCCTCGCCGCTCCAGCGCCTACCTACTTGCAGTTGGAGAAGTTGCGATCTGTCGATTTACCGGAGGCTGAGCGCGAGCTTGCCTGGAGGATCTCAGAGCCGCGCATGGTGGCGGCCGTGCGCCACCTGGTGGCTCTTGGTCCGAGGATGGGCGGGACGCAATCGAATAATGCCTCGGCCGCCTGGTTGGCCGAGCAGTTCGAGTACGCTGGGCTGGAGGTTCGCGTCCGGGATGATGCACCGCAGCGCTTCCACGAGGAAGACGGGTGGGAGGTTTCGGTAGTGGGTGGCGACATTCTCGAAGCCGCCTGGCCGCAGGGCGGATCGCCCTCCGCCGATGGCACCGGCCGACTATCCACCACTCCCGGCCCCGGTCTCGTTTGTTTGACCTCCGAGCGGCCGCGTCCAGATGCCGTGGAGGGCTGTCTTGCAGTGCTTTATGACGGTCGCTCAGGCGCCTCCGGCTGGCCCCAGGTGGGTGGTCTGCGCGGAGAGTGGACCATTCCAGTCTTCGGTATTTCCGAGGAAGAAGGTGAGATGCTCCGCGCGCTGGTCGGGGAGGAGCCTGCAACCGAAATGCGCGTGAAGCTCGCCTCTCGTATGGGCGAAGCGCGGCCGAAGACCGTCATCGGCACGATCCCGGGCCTCGATCACTCTCGTAACCTGCTATTTTCCGCCCATGGCGACTCGGATGCCGGTGGCCCCGGGGCCGACGACAACGCCTCCGGCGCTGCTGTGGTGCTCGAGATCGCCCGTGCATGGGCCGAGGCGATCCAGATAGGCCTGCTCGAGACGCCTCCCTACGACATCCGCTTTGCCATCTGGGGGTCGGAGATCTCGTCCACGCGTGACTACGTGGGCGAGCTGCTGGAAAACGACGACATGCCCGAGGCGGTCATCAACTTCGACATGCCCGGATATGGCACCTGGCGCGATGCCATCTACTTCGAACCCGACGAAGTTCCCGCCAACCGCGGGCTGATCCTCTTGCTGCGCGCCGTCGCCAACGACCACCTCGGTGCGGCGGGCTTCCCGGAGCGTTTCGCCAGCAACTCGAGCCAGGGCGGCACCGACTCGTACGTCTTCCAACGCGAGCAGATCGTCGGCGAGCAGGTCATCCCTTCGGTCACGTTGTACGCCTCTGCCTGGAGCCAGGAGCGTGTTCTCGACGTCACCCCCGGCTTCCCGCCGGTCAACTGGTACGAGGACGAGGAAGAGGGGAAGATCACCATCGACGGCGACGCCTTCTACCACACAGCCGGCGACTCGCCCGAGAACACGACCGACACCGAGCCTTGGAACATGGGCTGGAGCGCCCGCATTGGATGGCTCGCCGCGCTGCGCTTCATGGCGGAGAGCTAGCCGCGAACCCGGCTTGCGAAGCTCTGTACGCAGCCCGAGGACGGGACCCGGCGAGAAGGCCGGGCTTATAGCGCCAGCATCAGGCGCAGTGATTCGTCGATTGCTTGGAGCTTTTCTCGGCTCAAAACCGTCGCCAGGTGACGTTGCGCTCTGGCGGTAGTGTCGACGGTCACGATCTGATCGGTCGCGACCCAGTGGGGACGTGGTCGCCATTCCGGGTCGTCAACGCGAAGGTCGGCGGGGACGAGGCCCGGTCGCCAGCGAAAGCTAGAACGCTCACGCGTAGTGATCGGACAGATGATCACCGTCCCGAATTCAGAACGGTTCATGGCGTCTGTCGAGACCACAAGGCACGGTCGAGTTCCCTTCTGCTCGCGACCCTTTTTCGGATTCAGGTCGAACTCCCAGATCTCACCCCGAAGGGGACGCGGCGCGCTCATTCCTCGGCCCTCTCCGCCCCAACGAACGAACCTGCAACCAGATCGCGCTCTTGCTGGTCTGCAGGGGTCAGATCACGGGCGGCTTCGTTGAAGGTCTCCAGAAGTTGTTCCTCCAGTTCCTTCGCCATCGAGTCTTCGATCAATGTTCGCACCACGTCCGCCTTAGTGTTCATGCTTTGTTTCGCTCGTTTCTCGAGCCATCTGTCGAGCTCGAAGGGAATCCGCACGCTGATCTGATGGGTCTTCTGTTCGGGCATGGCGAGCATCCTTGGTATGCGTAATGACATTCACTATGGTATCAGAACGCACTGCGCCGAGGGTGTCTGTCAATAGCTCGCGCAACGCCGACGTTTCATACATATGAGATGGCCACGGCAAGGCCAATGCCGGCGCCCTTGACCAGGTCTCTCGGGAATCTCTGACGTTGGTAGATGGCCATCAGTCATGGATTGTGCACGGGACAGGTTCGCCTCCCAGGCTTGACACCGCGCCCAAAAAGGAGATCCTGTTGTCGAAGATATTTCAGGCGCCCGCGCTGCCAGAGGCACGTTCCGATTGATCTGGCTCCCCAACCAGGAGGCAATCAGCCCATGAGGCTCCATGTCCGTACCCTGCTGCTGCTCGTGATGGTCCTTCCCGTCATGGCTTTCGTCATGGCCTGCGGCGGTTCCGGCGACGGTGGTGACACCGGTGAAAACCCGATCCTCGCCGAGTGGGATACGCCATACGGCGTGCCGCCCTTCGACCAGATCCACGAGGCGGACTACCTGCCCGCGTTCCGCGAGGGGATGGCCGAGCAGAAGGTCGAGGTGCAGGCCATCATCGACAATCCTGACGATCCGACCTTCGCCAATACCATCGAGGAGCTGGAACGAACCGGTGCACAGCTCACCAAGGCCTCGAACGCCTTCTTCCCAGTGCGTAGCGCCCATTCCAACGAGGAAATCCGCGCCATCGCGGCCGAGATCGCCCCTGAGCTCGCCGCCCATCGCGACGACATCCGCCTCAACCCCGATCTGTATGCCCGTGTGAAGGTCGTCTATGGCGAGCGCGAAGAGCTCGGCCTTACCCCGGAGCAGCTCAAGCTCCTCGAGGAGACGAACAAGGGTTTCGTGCGCGGCGGCATCGACCTGCCCGAGGAGTCAAAGGCGCGGCTGCGCGAGATCAATGGCGAGCTGGCCCAGCTATCGCAGCAGTTCAGCCAGAACCTGCTGGCCGAGACCAATGATTTCGAGATGCACGTCACCGACGAGGCCGACCTTGGCGACCTTCCGGACAGCCTCAAGATGGCGGCCGCCCAGATGGCGCTCGACAAAGGCTACGAGGGCGGCTGGGTGTTCACGTTGCAGCGCCCCAGCCTCAATCCCTTCCTGCAGTACTCGCCGAACCGCGAGCTGCGGCGCGAGGGGTACATGGGCTACGCCATGCGCGGCGATCGCGACAACGACAACGACAACAAGGCCATCGCGGCTCGAGAGGCCGCTCTGCGTGCTGAGCGTGCTGCGCTGATGGGCTACCCGACCCACGCGGCCTTCGTGCTCTCGGACAATATGGCCGAGACGCCCGAGAACGTCTACGCGTTCCTCGACCAGATTTGGGAGCCGGCCCTGCGCGTCTCCAAGGAAGAGCGCGACGCGCTCGAGGCGATGATGCACGAGGAAGGCGTCGAGGGAGATCTCGAGGGTTGGGACTGGCGCCACTATGCAGAAAAGGTGCGCAAGGCCCGCTACGATCTCGACGAGAACGTCCTTCGGCCCTACTTCGAGGTGAACAACGTTCGCGACGGCGCCTTCATGGTGGCCAACAAGCTCTACGGCCTCACCTTCCGGCAGCTTGACGATGTGCCCACGTGGCACCCCGACCAGCAGGTTTTCGAGGTTATGGAGGCCGACGGTACCCATATCGGCATCATGTACTTGGACTTCTTCGCCCGCGAGAGCAAGAACGGTGGCGCCTGGATGAACGACCTGCAGGCACAGTCGCGGCTCGACGGCGAGGTTCGCCCCATCGTCACCACGAACTTCAACTTCCCGCCGCCGACCGCAGACTCGCCGTCGCTGCTCTCCTTTACCGAGGCGTCGACTCTCTTCCACGAGTTCGGTCACGCCCTGCACGGGCTGCTTTCCAACGTTACCTACGAGTCACTTTCAGGTACCAACGTGCCGCGCGACTTTGTCGAGTTCGGCTCGCAGGTCATGGAAAACTGGATGGGCGATCCCGAGGTGCTGGCCGCGTACGCTGTGCACTACCAGACCGGCGAGCCCATCCCTGCCGAGTTGGTAGACAAGCTCGAGGCGGCGAGCACCTTCGACCAGGGCTTCATCACGGTCGAGTACCTGGCGGCCTCCTACCTGGACCTGGCCTACCACATGCTCACCGAGCCTGAAGAGGTCGACGCGCGCGAGTTCGAGATCGCCGAGATGGAGCGCATCGGGCTGATCGAGGAGATCATTCCCCGCTACCGACCGGGCTACTTCTCGCACATTTTCGCGGGTGGCTACTCGTCGGGTTACTACAGCTACATCTGGGCCGAGGTGCTCGACAAGGACGCCTACCAGGCCTTCAAGGAAGCGGGCGACGTCTACGATCAGGAAACGGCCGACAAGCTGCGGCTCATGCTGTCGCAGGGCGGCAGCCGCCCCGGGATGGAGCTGTACGAGGAGTTCCGCGGCAAGCCGCCCGAGATCACCGCGCTGCTAGAGGCACGAGGGCTGACCGGGGGCAGCTAGATAGCGTCCCGCAGGGGGCAGACCTCCGCGACGAACGCCTCGATCGAGGTGGTCAGCGGCCTGACCTTCATCCTCGGCGACAGGAATCTCTTCGCCATCGACAAGGTCGAGGCACCCTGAGCTGCCCGAGTTTCCTGTGACAGGGCGGGCGGAGCTCAGACGTCCCACCTACTTCGCCTATGCCGAGCGAGTGGAGAAGGAGCTGAAGTCGGGGTAGACGTGATGGCCAGTTCCAGGGAGTTCCAGATCTTCGCAAAGCCCGGCGGGGCCATCTGCAACCTCGACTGCCGGTACTGCTACTACCTGGAGAAAGAGTGCCTCTACCCGGACACCCCCTCCTTCCGCATGAGCGATGAGCTGCTGGAGGAGTACATCGTTCAGCACATCGAGGCCTTCGCGGGCGAGGCGGTCCGCCAACCGGGCGAGACTTCGGGTGGCCACACGATCCGCTTCTCCTGGCACGGCGGCGAGCCGACGATCCTCGGCCTCGACTACTTCAGGAAGATCGTCTCACTGCAGAAGAAGCACGCGCCTACTCAGAAGGGGAGCGCGCCGCCGCAGAAGCAGACCGCGACTCCCGGCAGTCAGATCGTCAACGCCATAGTCACCAACGGCACCCTCCTCGATGAGGAATGGTGCCGCTTCCTCGCTGCGGAGGGCTTCGCGGTTGGGCTCAGCGTCGATGGGCCCGCGGATCTGCACGATCACCACCGGGTGACCAAGGGCCGGGAGCCCACGCATGAACGGGTAATGCGCGGCTTCAGATTGCTGAAAGATCACGGGGTACCCTGCGACATTCTCTGCGTCGTGCACGACCAGAATGTCCGCCACCCTCTACGGGTCTTCCGGTTCTTCAAGGAGGTCGGCGCCACCTACTTGGGCTTTCTGCCGCTGGTGGAGCGCCGCGACGACCAGCCAAGCGGCTCGGGGGAGGCGGGTGCCGGCAGAGCGGGCGACGGGGCAACACAGTGTGGCGGCGTGGGGGAGCACACTATTCCGGCTGACGCCTACGGCTCCTTTCTCTGCACCATCTTCGACGAGTGGGTGCAGAACGACATCGGTCGCATCCAGGTGCAGATCTTCGACGAGGCGGCCCGGCCTACCCGCGGGCTCGAGCATTCGCTCTGCATCGTCCGCGAGACCTGCGGTGACATCCCGGTCCTAGAGCACAACGGGGACCTCTACTCGTGTGACCACTTCGTCGCCGCGGAGCACCTGCTCGGCAACATCCGTCAGGTTCCGCTTGCCAAGCTGCTCGCCAGCCCGGCCCATGCGCAATTCGGGAACGACAAGCGAGATTCGTTACCGCGCTTCTGCCGCGAGTGCGATGTTCTCGACATGTGCAACGGTGGCTGTCCCAAGGACCGGTTCATCCAAACGCCCGACGGCGAGGAGGGCCTCAACTACCTTTGCGCAGGATTCAAGAGATTCTTCACCCACGCCCGCCCCGTTTTCGAGAAACTCGTGCCCCGGTGGAAAGCCGGCGCCTCGGCCGAGCAACTGATGAACGCAGCCCGGGACGAAGGGCGCGGAGTCGAGGATGAAGGTTCGAAGGGAACCGGACCTGGAGCCTGGAGTGGTAAGCCGAGGGAAGCCCGCCCCGGCCGCAACGATCCTTGTCCCTGCGGCAGCGGCAGGAAGTACAAGAAGTGTTGCCTGGGCTAGCCTGCCGCCCGGGCATGGTTGACTGGCCCCTGCGCTAAGGCCCCCGACATAATGACCTGTTTCCGCCGCCCCGCTGCTACGGCCCGAGGTGCTTTTCGAAGAAGGCGATCGTCCGGCTCCAGGCCAGGTCGGCCGCCTCCTTGTTGTAGCGCGTGTCGTTGGTGTCGTTGTTGAAGGCGTGTTGCGCCCCCTGGTAGATGTGGATCTCGTAGGGCTTGTCGTTCGCCTCCAGCGCAGCCTTGTAGTCGGCGATGCCGGCGTTGATGCGCTCGTCCAGCCCGGCGTACTGCAGGCACAGGGGCGCGGTGATGTTGGGCACCTCCTCGACTGGGATCTGGCGGCCGTAGTAGGGGACACTCGCGTTGAGCGTCGTGCCTGCCGCGGCGAGCTGGTTCGCATAGCCGCCGCCCCAGCAGAAGCCCACGGCCCCGACCTTGCCGGTCGACTCCGGGTGGCCCGACAGAAATGGCACCGCGGCAGCGAGGTGGACCAGGGTCTCGTCGGGGTCGAGGTTGCCCATCATCTCGCGAGCTTCGTTCTCGTCGCCTGGCGTGCCACCTCGAGGTGAGAGGGCATCGAACGCCAGCGCCAAGTAGCCCTCGAGCGCCATGCGTCTCGCCACGTCCCTGATGTGGGCGTTCAGGCCGCGGTTCTCGTGGATGACGATCACGCCCGGGCGCTTTTCACCACCTTTGAGGCGGGCCAGATAGCCGCCGACCTTGGTGCCACCGGCATCCCACTCGACCTCGGAGATCTCCAGCCGGTCGTCGGCCGGAGCAACGATCTGCCGCGTGTAGTCGTTCACCAGAAACGGAAGCACCGCCATAGCGGCGGTGGTGCCGCCGACCAGCTTGCCGAGACGGTCAAGAAAGGCACGCCGGCTGATGCCGCCGTGGGTGAACTCGTCGTAGAGGTCGATGATCGTCTGGTCGATGCGCTGGTCCATCACAACCCTCTCTCGTCTTGTAGGGGGGCCACAATATACCATTCGCTGTTCCGATGATCGCCTGGGCGCTCAGGGCCGCCGGGGATCGCAGCCGCGACAGAACGTCGCCCCTACCTATGGAAGTGCGATTTGATGCGGTCCGCGAACCCGTGATGGAGTTTCCCGAATCTATGAGCGTGATGGGTGGGGTAGGCGGGAGCCTCGATCATCTCGCCGGTCTCGAGGTAGTGGGCCAACGTCTGCAACAGCCCCTCGTAGGCGTTCTCCGGGATCTGCTCGATCAGGGAATTACCCTCCTCGTTGAGGCCCGTAATGACGATGGTCCACGCGCCGTCGGTCGTGCCGTCCGGGTTCTGGGACAGAACGACCTTCAAGTTGACCACCATGGCCGGCAGAAACCGGACGATTTCCAGTCGGCTTCCCGCGTGGGGCACAGAAGGAGGAAGACCTCTTCGGCGCCGGCTGGAAATACCCGGCGCATCTCGATGACCTTGCGCACAGATTTGAACGGCTGCTGTCGGAATTGTTCGACCAGAGCATTTGATCTTTCGGTATTCACGGTAGGTTCTCCTGTTAGTTGTTTAGTATCTAAACTCTAGGGGCAAAAAAATGAGCTCGTCCTCTGGCAACGGGAGTCATCTGCGACCACTCAGAAACTCGTTCATTCGCGTCAAGAACCGGCCGATCGTCTCTCGTTCGTCCTCGTCGAGCTCAGAGAAATAGCTGTCGTACCGTGCCTCGACAGAGGACCTCAGCCCACGAAACTGCTTCAAGGCTCGCTCGCCTCCCGGCGTGAACGACACCGTAAGCTCGTTCTTGGCTCCAGGGTCCTTCGACTTCACCAGCATTCCCTTCCTTTCCAGGCGCCCGAGCGTCTGCGACAGGGCCCCTTTGGTTATGCCGAGCTGCTCCGCGATTCGCGTCAGGTTGGTGGCCTGCTCGTCGGCCACGTGGAGCATCAGGTGGATCTCTGAGGGATAGAGCTCGACCCCCTCCACCTCGACGTGCCTACGCTTTTCGATCTGCAGAATCCTGTCGACCATCACCATGATCTGCGACACGGCCTGGGGATGTTTGAGTTCGCTCATGTCTCTGAGTATAGCACCTAAATACTAAGGCGTGAGAACAAAATTTCGCGGGCAACCGGATAGCTCCCCTGGGGTCCATGGCACCGTGTGGGGAAGCGATGCTCTAACCCGGACTTCACAGTGCGCCGTGGAAAGGCGGCGTATTCCCAGTGGGTGCGAGACCCACCCGGCAACTGGTCGCTCCAGCCGGAAGCAACCGGAGCGGCAGTGGAGGTAACGAAGCTGTCGAAGCCTTCGGTGT
>SDBT01005414.1_pt1 | contig 21428 bp, 7 predicted proteins | sample 2277101 | NCBI WGS metagenome assembly SDBT01 (sample SAMN10404973, study PRJNA504765) | marine sediment metagenome | isolation source: marine sediment core GS10_PC15, 103 cmbsf | place: Arctic Ocean: Southern Knipovich Ridge | collected 2010
ATTCTCCAATCTATTATCTACTATCTTCCAACTACCAAACATGAGCCGCACAAACATGCGGCGAATGTTATTAGAGTGTCCTTCTGCCCATCTCATCCTTTGTCTGATTAGTCTTTTTAAGGTTGAAACACATTCGGCCGGGGCTTGGATGTAGGGGGTGTAGACTACCTTGTAGCCTTTCTCGTAGAGCTTGAGAGTAAGTTGGAAGTCTTCGGTGATAGAAGTTTCCCAGCCTACCTCTTCTAATACGTCCCGTCTAATCATGTAGACTGCTCCTGAGATTTGTTTCAAGCCTGAATATATTTCTGTCCCTGACCGTTCTATTACATATGAGCCGGCATATTCACTCCTTACTCCCCTGGTGATCCAGTTCTCAGATTTATTAAGAACATGCCATTGGTAACCCTGCACCGCGGCAATGTTTGAGGTCTTAGATCTAAAATCTAAGCTCCCGGCGGTAGCTTGAAAATACTTCAAGAATAGTTCCAAAGTATCAGGATACGGAACAAAGTCGGCGTCAAAGACAGAGATGAATTCAGTCTTGGGATTAACTAAAGTTAAGGCCAGTCGAAGGGCTCCTCCTTTAAAGCCGCTTCTGGAGGTCCGGTGTAAGTGTTTGACGGTAACTCCCGGTTTAACCTCAGCTTCTGTTAGTATCCACCCTTCTTTCTTGTTTTCCTTTACCCTAATGCCCTTTGTTCCCTTAATACTATTCTTCTTTAGATACTTTCTGATAATCTCCGTTGTCTCGTCGGTTGAGTCATCACAAAGAATTACTTCATACTCCGGGTAGTCAAAGTTGGTTGAGGCAGCAATCGCCCTTTCAACTACTCTTTTTTCGTTGTAGAAGGGGATGTGAATAGAGACGTAAGGTTGTCTCTCAAGAACTATATTTTCTAGGTTCGGAGTAAGTCCGGCGGCACTTCGACTGCCTGCCTTTCCATTGAGGTCACTGCCTTCCCCACCCAATAACCAATTAAAAATCCCCTTTTTACCATTTACCCCTTGCCTTTTACCCTGTTCTGTCTGAGAAAAAGACAGAACTAATGCCAGGGTTAAATAGTATTTGAGGGAGTAGATGAAGAATAAAGAGCCCATAAATAGAGCGAGGGTTGCAAACATTAAGCCGATTGCTTGACCTGTCGAGACACTAGTAAGCAGCCTAATCCAGTAAATTGAGCCCGAAGAAAGAAGGAATACTATTAATGAAGAGAGAAAGAAGGGTTTAATAAAGCGTGGGCCGAAGGTCCTGAGCGAACGAAGTGAGTCGAAGGGCGGGGGTACGGGGGCCAAGCTCGGTATAAACTGCTCTAATACTAACCTTATACGACCCAAGAAGCCGATCGGTACCGGCTTGGGAGCTTGAGCTTGCCTTTGAGCCTTGGAATACGCAAGTCGTAACTCAAATATATTCAGATTGTTTCTTTTTAGGATGTTTTGAACTCCATGGTTGCCTATGAATCCTAGTTTTTTAGCAATCTTATGAGAAGAAAAAGTAGGACTAGCAGCAACAGTATCTAATACGGCTTTAATCTTTTCTTCACTTGCTCCTCTTGGGTGAGCGGGGCCTTCAGGATGCTGGTCAGAAAGTGTCTGAAGAATATCTTTGCCTGCTTCTGATGCCTTTTGATATCTTTTCTTCCATTTAGCGAATGTTTTTCTTGATACTCCATATTCTTTTGTTACCTCCTTAACTTTCCTTTTTGCTAAAATTACCTCTTCAATCATTCTTTTACGAGCTTGGGCTTCTAACCTCAAGTGACCGGGGAAAATGGGGTCTTTAGCTTGAGTAAGTTTTCTATAATTGGAAGCGTAATCTGTTCTTCTCTCTTTGGTTTGAAGATTTAAATCCTTTAATACCAGCCAAACGGTTCTATTGCTTAACCTTATTCCCCTCTTTTTAAGCTGGTCAGAAATCTTTTTCGGGCCTAATTCTGGATTTGTAGTGATAATCCTAAGAACATCGTTTTTGTATCTATTCCTGTCTCTTCTAAATTCTCTTGTATCATCTTTTCTTGTTACCTCAATGTTTTTTATCCAATTATAAATTGTCTGTCTGGAAACATTTAGAATTCTTGAAGCTTTAGCCTTAGAAAGCTTTCCTTCTCTAACTTTACGAATAATATTCTCGGCTTGGGCAGGTAAACCGTTCATTTTTACTAATTAGATATCAAAATTGTTACCTTTTATGGGTAATGAGTCAAGATGTATTTTATACCTATAGATTTAATATGAAGCTAAGACTGCTTTATTTCTAATTGAATTAATTATATACATATTCCTTATTAGGCTCGAAAGTGTAAAATAGCTCACTCATCAGGCTTTTCCTTGCTTTTTATGATAAACTTTATAAAATATATTTCACTAGTTTTCCTTCACGGCTATAGTTTATTAATATATGTTTATTACCATCTTCTTAATTAAGCTCATATATTGTGTAATATTTTGCCTATATTTAAGTTTTAGGCATTCAACCTGTAAAGCTTAATTAATATGAAGAGTATAACTACTATACTATAAGTCTTATGGTTTAGGCTTGTTTACCTATTAAAGTATTCTTCTATTAATGTATTTACATATAATTACAGATTTTTAACTATCTTTTCGCAATCTAGGTATAATAATTGTAAAAACTTATAGTATTATGGAAATTTAGGATACATCTCTTGGCGCTAGAACATTCTACTATCCTCTTATTAATAACTAAGGGCTTATAACCTCACTGATTATGCATAGATTATATTTTTCATAATTTTTCCCTTTATCACTCTTTTATCTGAGTGCTAATATTTCCTCTAGGGGGTACTTTGAGCCTAAATGAAGAATTTCTAGTTAAGTTACTGACTCTTACTGCTGGAGGTTTTTTAAAATAATAACTCAAAGACCTATTTTATATTAATATGATATATATACGTGTATATCGAGGTATTATGATATTAAGTGGCGTACACCTTCCTCTTCTGTCTCCTGCGCAACAAAAGGGGCAAGAATGGTGCCGTAAGAAAGAATAACCATAGATGCTCGGGAATAACTACTACGGCAAATTGGATGTGGTAGGGAGAGTCATCCCCAACAGTCCACTCGGCAAATATACGTCCACCATCAGAGTAGTTACTGGTAACATTGGTGTTATATCCTGTCTTCCATTCGGTTCTAGGCGGCGACTGATCCCAATTACCTTCAGACGAACAGTCTTCTGTTGTTGTCACCATACACCTTCGGTAGTAAATGTAGCTGGTTGTAACATCATCGTCTGCCCAGAGAGCATAAAGGTCATTCCCATCTGTAGCTAGTGACAAAGAGACATACTTATTATCAGTACTGGCGGTATTATCCACTGTTACCGCCGTTTGCCAAGCCGGAGTTCCCGCATTATCCCACCGTTTATACAAAACTGCATTCGGAGTCGAATCATCTATATACAAAAGGTGGACGTCGAAAGGACTGACGTCATCAGCCACCGCTGACAAGTTCTTAGCTAAGCTAGCCGGTACGGTATCAATCGCATCCTGAGTTCCGGGAGTCGTCCCTCCTCCCCCACTCAAAGTCAGCCGATTGTACCAAACATCAGTAGAATCAGAAAAAAGATAATCAATCTCATCCAACCCTCCCGTATTGGTCGATTCAACCAGGATTTCTAGCTCGTATACACTCGTAGAGTAAGTGCCATTTACATTGTAGAACTTCACCTCTAAATTTTGCACCCCACTCCAGCTCCAACCGCTCGCAGGCTCAGTTATGGTGGTATAAGATGACCATGCCGGAGTCATTTCCGGTGGTTGTACAGTAATGGTTGAAAGTAACTCGCCCAGGGACTCTGTATAAATAGCTGCACTTACCTGATCCGTTCCGCCGAAAGGTTGCATAGTCCGAATTCGTGCCTTTATAGATGAGATTGTACCTCCATCTGAAGGGGCAGTAGTGTCCTTACCATGCAAATATTCCGATGATGTACTTCCTGCCGTGCCCGTAAATGACGCCTGACTTTCGTCTCCATCGAAAGCCCGGGTGTCGAAAGCCCACACTGACTGAGGATCATCCCCTGTCCCCGGAGTGCCGTTTCCAGAAGCATCAAAATAATACGTATTCGTCTGCACGCGGGCCCGATTATTTGAATCATAATCATTAATAAAGCTCCATTTGGCCTTTGTATCCTGATACGCTGCTCCTTGTTCTAAAACCGTTGCGCTCCAACTAGTAATTAGAAGCTGGTTGTATGCAACATCAACATTGAAGTTGTCACTAAAGAAATAATCAAGAACAAATTCACCGAATGTATTGTTGTAGTTTGCCCAGCGGAATTTTGGTCTATAATATGTTCCTGTTTCAAGGGTTGTAGCCGAATCCCAGCTTGATCCATCATAGCGGTTGTAGACGATATCGCTACTTGAATCTACATAAATGACGTAAATACTGTTATCAATAGTTGCGACTGATGAATAGCTTCCGGTATCGGAATTAGTAATTGCAGTTGTCCAGTCGCTTGTCCAACCCGATCCGTCCAGATGTTTTGCTAAACTAATATACCCGTTTAAATCCCTATATGAAATCCAAGTATTGCCTTTTTGATCTATTGCTAAAAAAGCCCGAGAAGTGCTGTGTATAGTTGAATCAACTAATTGGGAGTTAAAAGAAGGGGCGTCGTTAGCTGTTCCTTCGTATGCTCTAAGGTAATAAAGAGCGGAGCCAGTATTGTAGTGTCTTATTGATATTTCGGGTATATTATCTTCATTAACGATTATATTAGGTGAAGTTAAGCCCCAGCCAGTAGCACCTGCCCGGACTACAACATCCCTAGTCCAGCTTCCGCCAACCTTATTTCTATATCTTAGTTCTACATATTCGCTAGCATCCGATCCTCGAATAGCTAGATGTGGGATGTCGTTTGAGTCGAGAGTAATTGCAGGTTGGACAACCTCACCCCCTGAGAAAGCACTTCCTGCATTTTCTGCTGTTCCGACGAATAAGTCGCTGGAGGTACTAAAGGTTTGATATTTAGGCTGGTTTTGGGTAGAACCATCAGCCCATGCAAGATGAAGACTGTCCGAACTATCTATGGCGATAGACCCATTAGGGAAGACATTATTGCACGAAGGGTTATTCCCCGAATCTTGCTCAGACCAACTATCACCGCCGTCTTCCGATTTCCAAACCTCACAGCTTCCACCATCGTTTATAAATGAATAGAGATTTCCGGATGATGTTCTAACCAGTTGTTGTCCAAAATCGGCAGGCGAATCCGGATTACCTACATCGTCAATTTTTGAAACGGAGGAAGTATCGGATCTAATTGGAGCCCAGGTTGAGGTAGAAAATTGATCATAGACAATATCGTCTTGATAATCTTCATAAAACACATACACATCGGTGCCGTCAATAACAATCGATGGTTCGTTGCCGATATTTGTAGATGTATATAGAACCCAATCAAGAGTCCAGTCAGCTTGGGAATCAGGGTGATAAGCCAGGGAAATATAATCATCCGCACCGTTTTCATCCACATAAGTAACCCAAGTGTTGCCGGAGGAATCAACGGCGATTGAAGTTCCCGTAACATTACCATCGGTTTCCACGTTCGTATCAACATCCTTAAGGGTAAAGGTAGTTGGATCGTTGGCATCTCCTTCGGCCAGCGTTAAATCACTATCAGTAGTGTTTATATACGAAATTTCGGGTTCATTATCTTCATTTATAGCAATATCAAGCTCACCTGCAGTAACTGTTTCCACTAAAGTAGGTCCCCAAGACCCGCCGATTCTGTTGTAGTAACGAACAAAGTTAGAAGAACTGTCATCATAAAAGACAACATGGGGAATATCATTATCATCTATGGCAATACTGACATCTCCGGCATATACCGTTGAATTTGCGTAAATTGTTTCAGCAGGAGTGACAAACTGGTCATCACTTGTAGTAAATGTAATGTAGTCTACGTCTGCAGGAATTGAATTATCAGTATACGCAATATGGAGAGTGTCATGGCTATCTATTGCTACTGAACTAGAGAAAGTTCCGGCCGGTTTATCTGCGAAATCTTGCTCGGACCAGGTATTTCCCCCATCAGTGGATTTCCATACTTCAAGAGGTCCACCTGTGCCATCTTTAATTATGGAATAAAGAGTTCCTGATGACGTGCGTACTGTTTGCCTCCCCTGATTAACGAGAGCGCCAAAATTACTTGCATCATCAACATTGGTGGGCATGCGGCGGAGGTGAAGATAGGACCAATAGACGTCGGTGCCGTCACCGAACAAGAAATCTATTCTATTGGGGCCAAAATTATTCCACTCAAACGCCCACTTAGCCTTGACATCCTGATAATCATCACCAGAAGGGGGAGCATAAAGGGTCGTTACGCCTCCCCAGGCAGGAGTTGCTGCACCACTGTCATACATGTCATAGACAATCTTTTGATCTGTTGAATCATCTTCATAGAAAACATAAATATCTTGTCCATCTATAGCAATTGAGGGTTCATAACCATTTTCGGTTTTAGTAGTTTCTGTTGTCCAAATTGACCAAGCATCCCCATCATTATGTTTAGCAAGCGCAATATCGCTGTCTGAATCAACATATGCGACCCAAGTATTTCCGTCCTGATCGATAGCAATTGACGAACCCTCGCGGTTAGAAGAACCGCTTACGGTTATATCAACATCTTGAAGTGTAAATGAAGAAGCATAGATTTGATTGCCTACAGCTGTTGTTAAATCGGCATCGAAATCGTTAATATAAGATATTTCAGGGATATCATCTTCATTGATAGTTATACTTGAAGCAATAAAGGTACCGGAGCTTCCTGTTTCTATATCAACAGGCGTTACATCCCAGGTTCCACTTTCCCTGTTAGAATATTGGAAGTCGTAGGATGGCCCAGAATTGGTTTCGTGCCAGACAACGTGAGGAATATCAGTTGAGTCAACAGCAATAGACTTATGAGCGACTCCTACGCCGGCACCTGAAATTTCTTCTTTGGCGCCATATTGGCCTGTTGACGTGTTGAAAGAGATATAAGCCATATCACTTGAACTATCTGTGAATGCAATATGAAGATTGTCTGAACTATCTATTGCCACACCTATGATCGAGTTCGAACCGGTGTTGGGTCTATCTCCTGAATCTTGTTCCGCCCATGATGTTCCATCAGATGACTTCCAAACTTCTAAGTTAGAATCTTGTATTACTGTGTATAGAGTTCCTGAAGAAGTTCTTACTATTTGTCTGGAAGCTCCGTACATTGGACCAAAATTACCAGGGTCGTCGATGTTGACCGGGCGAGCGTCGAGGTAGTTCCAGTAGACATCTGTTCCGTCGGAGTAGAGATAATCGATGAAATAACCGTCGTTGTTGTTGAGGTAGCTCCAGCGGGCATGGACATCTTGGTAATCATCCCCAGAAGGAGTCTCTAAAGCAGTTTCATTAAGCCAAGTCGAATCGCCGCTATCATAGCGGTCATAGACAATTCTTTGATCCGGGCTAGTGTCATCCTGATAGAAAACATAAATATCGCTTGTTATTATCGCAATCGACGGCTCGTAACCAACCTTGGTGTTGTTTAAAGAGTCTGTCCAGCCAGTACCCCAGGAGCTGGTTTCACTGCCGTCAGTTCTTTTCGCCAGTGATGCATAATTGGTTGTTGCATCAACATAAGAAACCCAAGTATTTCCTGCCTGATCGACTCCGATTGAAGCACCTCTTTGGTTAATAATAGTATTAACTGTAGAATCCACCGTGTATTCGTTAAAGGCAGTTGGATTGTTGGCATTTCCAGCTTCAGCAACTAAACCTACGCTGCTTTCGATATAAGAGATTAATGGCAAATTGTCTTCATCTATTGTAAGACTGGCTGAATAATAATTATTTGAAGCATGCGAATCCACAGTGTCTGCATTAGTCCATACGTCTCCAATTCTATTGTTGTATTCAAGCTCATTTGCTGAGGAGCCATCATCTCCATAATAAATAACATGAGGAATATTGTCTGAATCTATAGATATGCTAAAATTTCCAACTAAAGACATTAAACCCCATATGCGGATAACTTCTTCACTGCCTGTAAAAGTATTTGTGTTTGTTGAAAATGTTCTGTATGTTATTTCACCAAATTGGGTTAGCCACAAAAGATGTAGAGTATCTGTGTTGTCAATAGCTATTAAGAGGTGCTCCCATTCGCAGGCGGGGTTATTATCGCTATCTTGTTCTGTCCATGACGAACCATCAACGCTCATCCAGACTTCGCAGGAAATGAAATCCGCTATAAAAGCGTAAAGTGTACCGGTTGATGTCTGTACTATTTGCCGTGCTGCGACCGGAAGAGCACCCGGGTCACCGGCATCGTCGATTTTATTGGGACCATCTGAATCTCTGAGTTCATACTCTCCCCCTCCTTCACTCTCGGTTGGTGAGCAGGCTGCATCGCCACTGTCTTCCCATCTGGCCGAAGGGTCATGATCGTAATCCCAGATACAACCTTCTAAGAAGGTGTTGACAACGAAAGTGGCATACATGTCTTGGCTGGCTAGAGGGACAATGTTGCCGAATACATTCGTATCGGCTTGGTCGTCTGAAAGCTGATGGGGAGAAGCTGTCCAATCCCAGGTTGAAGGGTCGGTAGTACCTTTTTGCGAGCCTCCCCCTTCATAAGTCGTCGCTGTCTTGTAACTGTAATTGGTACCGCCATCGTAATTCCTGGCGCCGACCCACAGATAATCCAGAGAATCAAGGCTAATGTAGGGGTAAGAGTAAGAATCGGTATCACCATCCAAGGCGGTTGACACATCGGTATCCCAGGAGACATCTGAGCCAGTTAATTGTCCTTGCCGAACGACAATGTCGCTTCCACTGGTTACCGCTAGCCAAACATACTCAACCCCGCTAATCTGCTTCCACCAGACGGAAAAGTCATTGGTGTTGTAAGCGAGAATGTCGTTGTCAACATTCCAGGTTGAAGCGTCTGAGGAATATCTTACCTCAATATGGGTGCCGTCGTGATAGAAGAGCCAGTAACGCTCATTGGCCGAATCCCAAAAAGTTTTTCTCTGAAATGAATAGCCGGTGGCGGTATCGAGTGCGTCTTGGCTGGCACCAATACAGGAGTTGGCGGCAATGGCGACATTGGAATTATTGTCAGAGTCAACTGAATCGGAAGCTGAGGCTGAACTATTAAAGGTAGTGTCCTGAAAATCAACATACGCTAAAGTTTCTGAGCCGTCATTCTGAAAAGTAAAGGCAGTTCCGTCAGTTGTTGCCCTAATCACCAAAAGCTTGGTACAATCATTCTCCGTTGCATTAATAGTTAGTGTTCCATCAACCTCAAATATCCTTGAACTCTCAAACTTGATAATCCGATCGCCTGTATTTGCAGTTAGATTATTAAATGTTATGGTTGCTGTTGACGTTATTGTTTGAGTTGTATCTGCTGCCCCATTCAAGACCACCGTTCCGGTAGTCTTAGTGTAGGTATCGTTATTGGTAAAGTCTCCAGCTACCGTTAAGTTATAGGCTTCTAATGAATTCTCCTTAACTTCGCCATTGGTAATCGTAAAGTCGTTCTTCGTTTCTACGTGATTTTGAAACATCCAAGTCCCGCTAACACCATTAAACTCAAGGTCGTAGAAGGCATTAGCGCCAGTCATATTTCCATTTAGGTTCTTGCCTATTTGGGTACTGTCAAAAAGCACCTTGCCGGAATTGGAGGTGAATGTTCCATTATTTGCCCAGTTCCTGTTAATGGTGAAATTTGCTGTCGAAGAAGCTTGATAAGTGCCATTCGGCCAGATTGTAAAATCGTCATTAATATCAACTACAAGATCATTTGTTTCGTTGTCGACGGTGACAGTAGCTGTCCCATTTCCAATATATAAATCTCCTGTACCAAAAGTACCTGAACCAGAAAAGGTTGTCGTACCACCATTGGACAAAATTCTAGTGAACGCTGAAGAACTTTGAGTGGTAGAGCCATTGATTGTCACGTTTCCCGAACTGGCAATCGAGGAGCTACCTATTGTAATGTCATTCGTACCCAAACTAAACGTTTGGTTACTATTCACCGTCAAACTATTATCAACCACAACTCCATCAGTAGAAACCGTCGTGGTATCGCTCGTCCCGTCACCAAGGTCAAGAGTGTAGAAAGTAATCAAACCCGTTCCCCCACCCAAAGTCCCTGTGCCGTCGAGACTTAGAGTCGGAGTACCTGAATAAGCCACACTTCCATCTGAAGCAGTGGTTAACGCTCCACCGGAAACGGTGGCATTATTGGAAAAGGTAGTGGTCACTCCCGCAGGGACTACTAAATCAGGTAAGGTAATCGTTCCTCCCCCGCCAATTGTCCCGGTTGCTCCCATAGTCACTTCAGCCGTGGTACTGGTGGTAGTCAGGGTCCCGGTTACGGTAATATCGCCCCCATTAACATCGGTGTCGGCATCAATGGTTAAAGTCGCCCCTGAGTCAATGACAATATCACCGCCAATGGTGTTGGTACTATCCCCGGCTTCAACCGTATCAAGGGTGGCTGTAGCATTATCGTCAACTTGAAGGTTACCTGCCGAACCAGCCGTATCAACGTCTCCATCCGGAACAAAAGTATAACTATCATATACAAATAGCTCATATCCGGGCTCCACATCCAGATAGTCTGTTGTATCATCCGTAGCGTCATAGAGCATGTCGTCATTGTTCTCATCACTGTCATATGCATCCATGTCGACAATTGAGATATCTGCTCCTGTTTCGTAGCGAACCAAGACGTGGTTTTGATAAACTCTTAAGTTATCTCCCAAGACAATATCATTACCATCTCCTACAGTTACGGTGTTACCATCTGTGCCCCCATCGACGAAAAAGGTCAGCTGCTCACCTCCACTGTCTGCACCGCTAACCCCCGTAATCGTGAAGTTGCCGGAGCCGTCTGTGGTGTCGCAGTCAGCCGGATCATGGGTTGCATTCACCGCCACACAAATGCTCGCCGAAGAAAGCGCTGTGCTTTCATTGTCATCGGTATAAGCAATTCCAGTGATACTGATTAAAACTGGTGCCGGACGAATGGCGAACGTGGACAAGACCCAATCACGACCACCCGACAAGCCGCCGAACGCACCGGGGTTTTCCGGTCCAAATGACGATATCGTGCGGTTAGCAACAATGTACTTTGCATCACCATTTGCTACTCCTGAACGATCCCAACCGTCGGTTATGGAAGCGTTTCCACCAGGACCAAGTGAATAATTTGTGGGATTAGTAACTAAATCCACATCTGAGTCATTTCGACTCCCTCCGTGTACAACGACTATCGCATCATCTGTGGCAGTTGTTACTCCGTTGGCATCAGGAGCATTGGTATTGTCGTGGTTGGTTTGGACCGCGGCGGCATCGATGAAGGTAGTTAAGTCTGCCCCTCTTACAATAATAAGTGAGGCAACTGCTGCTTCCGAGTCCGACCAAGAAAGCGTGTATGGATCAGGTTCACTGCCGGCGTCGGTAATTTTCTTGTAAGCACCGGCGATGGCCATGTCGTCTCCTGTTAAATCCGCATATCTGTAAATCGTGGTGAAACCGCTGATAAGCGGTTCAGAGAAAAGAGGGTTGTCATCCTTAGACGCCAAGACCAATAAGTAGTCGTCATTGGCCAGACCGGAAGGTTGCGCCAGCGTCATTGAAGTGCCTGACGTTACCGAGTTGCGGGTATAAGCTACAAACGTGATTGCGTCAGCGGCAATCTGCCACTGCCGCGCTTCTTTGAAATCTCCTACCCATAAGGGCCCTAAAAGGTAAAATGCCGGGCTTATCTGAGGTGCTTGGTACAAGTAGGCCAGAGAGTAAGCCTCTCCTTTTTTCCAGTTGACAAACCAGCGAAGAACTTTTTTACCTTGAGATTCTTGAGTTTTTAGGGATTCCTTTAAACCTTTATCCAAGTCGGCGTCAATATCGAAAAATTCCTTTAGCTCACTTTTGCCTAAGCCTGATACCTCAAAATTCGAGGGGACTGTTTCTTCAACAATTCCTCTGTAATCTTGGTTAGGTTTAATGGTAAGTAGCATCGGATAGTGCAAAGGTGGATAAATACGGGTCGCAGTAGTCCTTTCTATATCAAATGGAACGTGCTCGCGAACCTCGAATCTGTCAGAAATAATGCGAGTACCGTTTCTGGTCAGCGCTGTTAATTCCATCTCATAGATTCCTGCTCCGTTTACCTTATACTCGGCTTCGTAATCCGGCTCCAAAACCATCTCTTTTTTGCCACATCCTCCATTAATTCGTATGCCCCCATTCTCAGTTGTCAGGATTTGGATTTCAGATTCGGCCTCGGGCCCGGAAGGATTTCGAATTTGCAAGCGCAAACTTGCATTACACACCATCTCTCCTTCGTCATTCAAAACCGCCATAAAGAGCTTCGCAGTCTCTCCTGGTGTATAAATTGATTTATTGGTATTAATCGCCAACACTCCCCAAGTGAAATCCTGAATTAAACCGTTGCCGTTTTCATCTTGAATTATTAGGCTGTACTTTCCTGTCGAGAGTCCCACCTCTGGATCTATTACAATTTCCACCAAGTCGCTACCCTTTTCATTAAGCTTAACTCCTTCAATTTTTCTCCCTTTGACATCTAATAGCGTAACCGCCAGCTCCGGCATCTTAGGATCTCTGCCTATTAGCGTAGTTAACCAAGTGTCTATCTTTGAAAAGATATTTTTTTGTATTTTGACTTTGAACTCGGGCTTTTCAAGCGCAGTGAAATCTTTAACTTCTCCCGAAAGCTCTAGGTTTTTCGTTTTAAGTTCAAAAGATGTATCAATATTACTTTCTGCATCATTGGTTTTAGCCTGAACCTCAGAAACTAAATTTAGGTTTGGAACGAGTGATTGTTTACCATCGGGACTAAGGATTGTTCCTGCGCCAGGTGCAAGTATATCGGGGTTTTCATCAACAGGGATATAAGGTGCAAAGGTTACGAGAGTGGTGGAGATAACGAGAAGAACAGTTACCATGAGCTTCCCCACCCAACGTTGACCTTTACGGGATTTAATGTTGAAAGAGTTAAAGGTATTGTTTGCAGTTGAGAAAGCCAGGTAAGAACTTTGTAGCTTGTAGTTTGTAGCTGGTAGCTTGGATTGAGCAATAGATGGCCCAGAACGGCCGGGAAGAATACCCGAGATGAAGCGGTAGAAACGGCCGCGGGCAAAAACGTCAGTAATGTGTCCTGTCTTTGGGGTTCTAAACCAGGGGCCTTCTTCCTTCTGAATTAATCCTTTGATGGAGGAATATGCCTGGAAAGGAACAACAATGTAGGAGAGGGCGATGAAGGAAAGCAATCCTTGATAATCACGCTCTTCTGATTCCTCCAAGAATAACCCGACTGCATTCATTAAGGGCAGCGATATTAGGTTAGTTAAAACAAGGCTCCATCCCCAAAGGGAGGTCCAGAAAGGTAAACCGGCTTGAAAAACGGTTTCTGATATTAACCAGGAAAAGGTGCCGACCAGGAAGAAAAAGGCTTGGAGGTAGTAAGGGGAAAGGTAGAGAAATTCAAGTTTTTCAGGACCGGTGAGAGGGCTTTTAGTAAACTCTTTTTTACCATTAACCGTTGACCATTTACCTAACATGAGTCGAATAAACATTCGACGAATGTTGTTACTGTGTCCTTCAGCCCATCTCATCCTTTGTTTGATTAGTCTTTTTAAGGTTGAGACACATTCGGCCGGGGCTTGGATGTAGGGGGTGTAAACTACCTTGTAGCCTTTCTCGTATAGTTTGAGAGTAAGTTGAAAGTCTTCGGTGATAGAAGTTTCCCAGCCTACTTCTTCTAATACGTCACGTCTAATCATGTAGACCGCCCCACTGATTTGTTTCAAGCCTGAATAGATTTCTGTCCCTGACCGCTCAATTACATAGCTTCCTGCATATTCACTCCTTACTCCCCTGGTGATCCAGTTCTCAGATTTATTGAGAACATGCCATTGGTAACCTTGGACGGCAGCAATGTTTGAGATCTGAGATCTAAAATCTAAACTCCCTGCTGTGGCCTGGAAGTACTTCAGGAATAGTTCCAAAGTATCCGGATACGGGACAAAGTCGGCGTCAAAGACAGAGATGAATTCAGTCTTGGGATTAACTAAAGTTAAGGCCAGTCGAAGGGCTCCTCCTTTGAAACCGCTTCTGGAAGTCCGGTGTAAGTGTTTAACGGTGACACCAGGTTTTACTTCAGCCTCAGTTAATACCCATCCCTTTCCTCTTTGAGTTCTGAGTTTTGAGTTCTGAGCTCTCAAATAATTGGAAATTATTTGAGTTGTCTCGTCGGTTGAATCGTCACAAAGGATTACTTCATACTCCGGGTAATCAAAATTAGTGGCGGCAGCAATGGCGCGCTCTACCACATACTTCTCGTTAAAGAAGGGTATTTGGATTGACACATACGGTTTTCTTTTGAGGGTAATGTGCTCTAAGTTCGGGGTAAGTCCGACGGCCTTGCCCTGCGAAGCTTCAGTCGAAGCGGGGTCTCCATTCCCTGCTCCCAATAACCAAGACAAAAGTCCCTTGCCCCTTGTTCTTTGCCCCTTGTTCTTTGTTGTTTCACTTTGCGAAAACGACAGAACTAATGCCAGGGTTAAATAGTATTTGAGGGAGTAGATGAAGAATAAAGAGCCCATTAATAGAGCGATGGTGGCAAATACAAGTCCGATTGCCTGATTGGTTACCAGTGATGCAAGATAATCAATCCACCAGACTAGAGAATATACCGTTGCTGAAGATATGATTGAAGTAATGGAGAAGATTTTAAGAAAATTAAGAATAGTAGCTAAAGATGGCGGGGGTGCCGGTGCAGTTGTAGGAACAAACTGCTCCAAAACATGTCTTACTCTATCAATCCAGCCTAGTGGTGCAGGAACTTGAGGTGCATGAGAGGCGGAATAAGCTAGTCTTTTTCCCGGAATATTTAACCCGTTTCTAAGAAGTACATTATAAACTCCGTGAGGACTAATAACCGGTCCTATCTTCTCTACAATCTTTCTTGCGATTCCGTACTTACTTAAATTAGGAAACTCTATTATTATAGATAAAATCTCCTTCTCTAGCTCTGCCTTTACTCTCAAGTGTCTCCTGTCATACTGTGGCTTTATATCTCGTAATGCATCAATATTGCCTACTTTTTCCCACCTTCTTTTCCACTTATAGAATGTTTGCCTAGATATTCCAAAGTCGCGACAAACTTTAGCAACAGGAATTCTGAGCTCAGTCGCTTTTTTAATTACTTCCAATCTTTGTTCCGGACTTAGTATTCTTCTCTTGGCCTTAAATACAAATTGACTCCATGTTTCTCTTTTATCTGAAGTTTCAATCCCGGCTCTTTTTAAGACGTTATAGACTCCGTGTATGCCTGGAGCTTTATCTCCAAGCCTAGCTTTTGCCTCATCGGCAATTTTATATTTACTTAAAGTCGGTTCCTCCGCCGCGATTCTTTTTATTTCCTCCTCTACTTTACCTGATATTCTACTAGGATATTTTTTAACTACTCGTTTTTTGTCTTTGAGATTGTCTAGATTTTTATTTCTTGAAAGATTCAGATTATATCTTTTTGCCCATTTATAAAATGTAAATCTCGAAATACCAAAATCTCTGCAAACTGAGGCGACTGTATTACCTTCCTTGAAGACTTTTTCCAATATCTTTAGACGCTGTTTGGGGGTCAGGGCAGGTTTTTTCATTTAGCTTTAAAGAAAGTGTAAGCATCATGTGGGACCAAGGTCAAGGGTCATTTTAATTACTCTCAGCAATAATTATTGACTTATTATCAATTTTAATCCAGAATATCTTTGAATATATATGCAAAATAATTCTTTTCAAGCTGATTCTCCGCAAACACCTACCGATAGATACAGCATTGGCAAATCCTCCGAATATCTAGGAGTTTCAATTGATACTTTGCGCCGTTGGGAGAAAAAGGGAGTGATTGTTGCTTATCGCTCTCCTGGAGGTCACCGATATTTTTTAAAACAAGACCTTGATAATCTGTTTGGCCAAAAATATACCCGGGCATTACCTTCTAAGCCCAGAGAGGTCAAAATTGAGTCAAAACCTGAAAAGCATCAAACCATATCGCAAGATATCGGCACCAAAGCCCCCGCACAGGTAAAATCTATCCAGGAAAAATCTTCACCTCTCCAACCACCGGCACCTCTTCAATCAGCTGCATTTCAGCAAAGACAAGAACTCGAGATAAAGGCTCGCGAATTAATCCGTCCTCCTCAGTCTACCCCCGCACCGAAAAAGAAAATAGGAATTAATGTCGGTGAAATTCCTTGGAGTAAAATTCTTATAATCGGGATTGTATTATTTGTGATTGCCGACTTGATTCTCTTGACTGTTTATCTTACTTCCAGTCGTCCTTTAATTTCACCGATACCTTAAAACAAAATTCTGTTTTGAATAATTCTCCGGTATAAACAATATGTTGCCTAATGAATCTTCTCTAACTTGTCCGTCTTCCGACTTCCAACCATTACTGTGCGACACCGCAATCACTATCCCTTCATTATTATTCAACATACCATCCAGTCTAATCTGATTGTTGTCTATCCATTTAATATTTGCTAACCGCTTTTTAGCGGAAAGATATCCTTTGAGTGCATTCAAATCAATACCGCTTTCCGGAGATTTTATCTGCCTCAATTTGGCTAAATCCACTACCCAAGCAGGAGAAGAGAAGGGCACTTTGATAATAGCATCTCCCCCATCCATCCAAACGACTTCTCCAGCCTCCTGCCACTTATCTGTATTTTTAAAATCATGATAAGCCTCAGACGATGCCGGCCCATGAACCAAAACATAGGAAACACCAAGCGACTCAAGCCACGCTTTAGTCAACTCAGGGTCAGCACCCTCTCTCAATTGATAAGCAGCATGGTCCCAAAAGGGGTGAGTAGCTGCTTTATCTACCCCGCCTCTAGCTTGATTTAATAGTGAGCCTGTCGAACCAGCCCAAAAAACGGTCGAGCCTGAGAGGAATACGCGAGACGTGGTGAGCTCTGTCGAACCACCCGTCACCAACTCGGAAAGTTTCTCAAGGCTAACTACTCCTGCAGGTATGGAATTCGATATAAGCTTGGGTTTTTGCAGCAGTCCATTAATGTATTTTGTTATTGCGAAAGGAATAAAAAGTAAAGCTATAATAAGTAATATTTGTCTTTTATGTTTTTGAAAATTGAAAATTGAAAATTGAAAATTCTTGGCTTTCGAAATGTCAACAATTAGCTTTGCAGATAATAATGCACCTCCAATCTCAAGCTCTGAAAGCCAAGCTGTCCAATCTTGCCAGAAGTCCGGGTCGCCGATGAAGCGAAAGACAGTTAAAAATAAAAAAGTAAATACCCAGGTGAGGGAAAAAATAGACAGTTTCGACTTAATTCTTCCCGAGAAATAGACGGTAACTACTGCCAAGACTAAAGGAATACTAATCTTCAAAAGGTCAAATATCCTTAAAAATACCTTAATCCCCGACGCTCCCCCAATTGAAGGGTTGGTAACAACTGTCCACCAGTAGCCGGGAGTGTACCAAAGGGTAACTAGGATCAAGGAAAGAAGAACGAGGATAATAGTCGATTTTATCTTTTTTGATACTTTCCTTACTTTCCCCTTTCTAAATGATACTGCCAGGATTAAACCTGCTAAACCAACTAACAATATTGAGAAGATAGTGGTGTTTATCAGCAACAAGAATGAAGTTACAATCACCGCAAAGATAGCTGATTTTCTGTCCCTAGCTTTGTAGTAATTCCAAAAGGCGAGTAGCGAAAAAGGCAGCAGATTTCTGGCAATAACTCCTGATGCTTCGCTTAAGGCAAGAGTTGATAGATAGCGCCAAGGGAGAATTAACAAAAGTATTCCAACCGCTAAACCGATGAGCCGCCTGCCGGAAATCTTCTTTGCCAATAACCCCCAACCAACAATTGAGGCTAAAAAGCTTAATAATAGTAGTAGATACGTTATTTCAAATAATGAAAACCCTGATAAAACTTGATGTAAAAACGTTTGAAGTAACGGAATAACCGGTCCGGTCAGATACTGATAAGGAACTCCCAAATACCAGTAAGGATACCAGCTAAACATCGAAGCAAGCCCATTAGTTTCAATAAAGCGAGCAAGGGCAACAGTGGCTGGGATTAAAGAAGTTTCGGGTGGAAACATGAATAGGGTTAATTAAGGATCATTATATACCGTCATAACTCTTAATATTCCTTACTAAACCCTATGTTCCTGAACAAAACTATTTTAATACTAACAACTTACGCTTTGCTTCCCTACGCCTCAAAAATAGAGGTAAAAACGGCGCCGGGAAGAAAAATAGCCATAAATGTTCAGGAACAACAATTGTATCCCAATCAATGGTGTAAGGAGAACCTGTCCCTTGCGTCCAGAGAACAAATATCTCCCCCGGGCCCCCATAATTGGTGGTAATATTGGTTTTCGTCCCGGTTGTCTTCCAGTTTTGTTCACTCTGCCAATTCCCAACCGTTGAGCAATCAGTTGCATCGGTTGTCACATCACATTGGCGATAGTTAATATAGCTATTATTTGTGTCTATATAAACCGCATAAAGATCCTCTGTATTCTCATCATAAGAAAGGGTTACATAGGCATCATCGTCAGAAGAATCCAGCGTTACTTCTTTCTTAATAACGGACTGAATTAGCTTTAGACGACTTTGGGCAGAAAGTATCATTTTAGCCTTAAAAATATGTTGCCCCCACATGGGTACCGTAGTCAACCCTGTACCAAATTAGCATCTAATTATTAAAGCATTCGAGTTGGACTTAATAAAATACTAGGCCTGAAAATAAAGAAAACTTGCTAATTCGAGGCTAATAATAATTAAGAGAATGCAAATGCTAAATTGGTGCGGGGTCTACGCGTAACTAGCCTTGAAGCTATCTTGGTTTCTTTATTGATCACGTTTTAACCACCTCTAGATATTCCCAAAGATAATATTAGGAGTTATTAAGAGTTAATGTCATGATCAAGAGTTTCTTATAGCAATAGTATTTATATCAACGGTAAATAATTCTATAATTTAATAAATGCCCAAAAATACGGCTTATCCTTTGAGTAAAATATTTTTTCTAAATCAAGCTTTCTCTACTGCCCGAGCTTTTGGCTCAAGGATGAAACTGTAAGAAAACCACCAAAAGAAAATCAGCCAAATGAGAGCAATGAAAGCGGCAAAGTAATCATGGATAATCATAGCTGCAATATGATTGACATAATAGGCAAGACTGGTAATAAAGGCCATCCGAAAAACATTAACCAGAAATGTTCCTAAAACACCCAGTAGTACTGTTTCGGCTTTCGACATCAGCTTCCATTCCCCTCTTAGGCCGGTAGTTAATGTTAATCCCAATAGAACTAACGACTACCAACCAAGACAATTCCACTCAAGTGCAACCGGTAGCGCCGATTGTCCGGGGCGCTCCAAAAGCATGGCAAAACTGGCACCGGGTGTTACTACTCCCCTAATATTAACTCCTCTTAATAGTACGGCGACAAGTCTTGCCTCAAAAGGAACGATTTTATCCTGCAACCAAACGTAGGCTCCAACTTTGTTAAAAACTTCAGTCAAAACTGCTGAAAAAGTAACTATAAAAGGAAGGATTGCGAGAAGTATGGCTACTCCGGCAAAAAGTTTTTTGAAAGTTGCTTTTTGAGTCGTCATCGAACCATTTTAACCTTTTTCGTTACGAGTACGAATGAGTAACTAAACCACCAAAAGACAAAGAGCCAGATAACGGTGGTGCCGGCAGCAAGATAATCATGGAAAATAATTCTGAAGATTGACGGTGCATGGACGGCAAGGAGGATGGTAAATATCATTCTAAATATATTGAGCCAGAAGGTACCCAAGATTCCAATACCTAAGGCTTCAAGAATAGATAGTTTCTTGTATTTACCCCTAAAACCAACCAAAAGGCTGACAAATAAAAGTAGGAAGGATTGCCAGCCAAGACAGTTCCAGGTAATCCCCATGACCAGGCCGTTAACAACAATTGAGGAATTGGTGGGAGAAAAGCCGTATTCGTAGCCAAAAGGCATTAGGATTGCCCCCATCATCTTTGCTTCCAGGGGAACAATATTATCCTGAACCCAGAGATAGAAAACATTCTTTTCTACTATTAGGGTAAGTACGTCATTGGCGGTAACGATAAAAGGCAATGAAAGTAAAACCAGAGAGAAGACTAAAAGAATATAGATGAAAACCTTCTTCTGTTTAGGCATAAGCCACTTGTTCCTTTCTCTTTTTCATCCAGGCAACCAAAAATGGAATTATCGGGGAAAGGGCTACCAAAACAACTACATTCTCGGGTATTTGAATTGATGGCAAAATAACCGCCGGATCTGTCCCCGTCACATCACCTACGGTAAAAACGGAAACTGTATCCTTGGCTGTACCTGTTAAATCAAGTGAATATTGAATGAACAAATAATCGTTGGCATTAAAGTTAAATTGGCTCTGGCTGGCAGTAGCGTATGTAGTATTGTTTCTCGCAACATCAATAATATCAGTTACCGGCCAGGTACCGTCACCACCGGTATCAAATAGTAAATAAGAGTTCTGAATTGTACCGCCACTGACAGTAATCCGATAAGCACATACTTCCAATGTGCCGATCACTTGTGCATTAGGACTATCTGATTCGTCAAAAGCAAACTGCCAGGCACCCGTACCAATATTTCCCCCGCTTTCAAACGGAGTATCTAATATCCACCCTTTACCCGTAGCATTGCCATTACCACAAGTTGTTTCCGCGGTTGATCCATTAGTTACGCCTGGCTCATAAGCATATCTTTGCAAAGTAGATCCCTTAATTAAATTAAGAGATGTTGTGCTGTCAGACCCTGTATCTAGGGCTGCCAAGGTCCAAGAGTTAGATAAAGTAGCCGTTGTATCATTTCTTAAGTATTGAGTTGTTGAAGGATTAGTAGCCAAAACTTCAGGGACGCCTCGAGTAAATGAATAAACCGTTACGGTAAAGATTAAGAGCAGGCTAAAAACCGCTTTCCCCAGCCACCTTTTCCTTCTTGGCATGATATTGAAAGAGCTAAAGCGGTTATTGGCAGTCGATAAAGCTAGGTATGGACTACTTGCAAATCTCACAACCGGTTGTGCACTTCTCCCTGGAAGTATTCCTGATATGAATCTGTAGAATCTGCCTCTGGTAAATACGTCGGTGATATGGCCTGTCTTTGGAGTTCTAAACCAAGGTCCTTCTTCCTTCTGGATCAATCCTTTGATGGAGGAGTATGCCTGGAAAGGAACAAGAAGGTAGGAGAGGGCGACAAAGGAAAATAAACCTTGGTAATCACGTTGTTCTGATTCCTCCAAGAATAGTCCGACGGAATTCATCAGGGGAAGAGAGATAAAGTTGGTTAATACCAAGCTC
>SDBT01005415.1_pt1 | contig 21426 bp, 40 predicted proteins | sample 2277101 | NCBI WGS metagenome assembly SDBT01 (sample SAMN10404973, study PRJNA504765) | marine sediment metagenome | isolation source: marine sediment core GS10_PC15, 103 cmbsf | place: Arctic Ocean: Southern Knipovich Ridge | collected 2010
CATCATCGAAACTTGCAAAAGCTTTTGCAGGTAGGGCAACAAAGGTTGCAATAAGAAAAAGAGCCCATTTGGCATAACGCACCATTTTGCCAAAAACTGACCTAAAAGAAGCACCCATTCTTTTGAAAGATGTACTGATTTTGCTAACAGTTTTTGTAACTGCCGACTTAGCTTTAGCAAGCTGGGTTTTTAATTTGCTATCATCGACTTGTATATCCACGTAGCTAGTCAAGAAATTCATAAGACTATCTTCTCTTTCCTATTTTGATATAAGAAATAGCTTTTCGTAACAAACTCACTCCCCCATCTCCTTTGAATTGGCCTAATGCAGCATTGCAATTTTTACAAAGCAATCCCCTAACTTCTTGAGTTATGTGATTGTGATCAACACTTAGGGCATGGGTTAGATTGCTTTGATGAGTGTTACAAATAGCACAACAACCTTGCTGTTCCTTAAACATTTGATTGTATATACCAAGTGTAATTCCATATTTTCTTTCCAAATGCAAATTTCTACACCTATCTTTATTTACAGATGTCCATTCACGTACTTTTTTGTGATTACAAGCTTTACAATGAGAAGCATGTCCATCTTTATGGTGTTTAAGTTTGTAGAATTCAACAAAAGGTTTCAATTTTTTGCATTTGGTGCAAACTTTCTTTTTCATTGTGTTAACTCCCTTTCGATTTCAAAACACAACAAAACAAATTCAAAACTTTCCTTAACCCTATCATCAGCATACAATTTAAGCACACCCATAACCGCTCCATAATCAAGACCTATTACTTCACCCATAGGTGATACCCTTACTTGGCTACAAACTAGATTATACAGCTCGTAAAAAACAACACTTTGTCCATCCAGTTCTACAGAACAATCTTCACAAGGCGGATATGAAGATTGTTCATCGTAAAGATTTACACAGGCTTCGCAGTCTGGCTTTTTGATTCGCCACTGGATGAACTCCCGGAGTTTTTTAGTCTTGCTTTTGCGAGACTCTCATTTGAGTCTGTCAAATCAAGCATGTTATCCACAACAAACTTCACAAAGTCAATAACTTTCATTAGCTTAACTTTGTTCTCGCTAGTACATTCACATTCTTGACCGTCGAGACTTGTTCCTTTCCAATCAACGATACAAAAATCCCATCGCAACTTTGAAGCTAGTTTCTCATCCACCTTTGTATCATCATAAGGGTTGCCATGTTTGAACTTCTTTTTTGTTTTGGAAGTCAACTGTTCAATCCTTTGATGCTCATCTGTCGAAAGCTCACGTAAACAAACACCACCTTGGTCTTCATTATCAGGGTTGTAATAAAACCATGTTCCCAAATTTTTCGATTCAAAGTTAATCATGTTTACTCCTTCTCTCTAAAGGTTTCAGTTTATACTTTACAATTAGTCGAGACCTGCGATTAACACATCATAGGAAATTGTAGCTGCTGTCTTGCAAGCAAATTTCAAACTTAAATTTGTTGTAGTATCAATCCCTGCCGCTGTCGGACAATCCCAATAAAATATCCCACCCGGAGGAAGCTCGATGATATCAGACGGATCAGTTACAATGTCAAGTCCAGTTACCGCAGTACCAAGAATCTCCAAAGTCAATGTTGCATGGGTATTTCTGATGAAACATATTTTGATAGCTTCCATCGTCAAAGCATCACCAAATGAATTTACCAAAGAGCCTCCAGCATAAATATCATGCGTTTCTCCAGTATCATCGGTTGTCCGACTATCGTGCCACATCACATTTACTTGATTGGCCCCCGTACCAAATGCCCAATCATGACTTGCATTGATTTTCAACTCATCAAGAGTCGTGGCTAAATCAATAGCCTTCTTACCAGTAAGGGCGATCACAACTCCTGTCCTTCCGGCCAAATCTGTAGTCAAGGCAGTTCCCATAATCATACTCCTTAGTTAATAGGTTTCATTTTCGATTCTTAGTAAGTGGGTTTAAGTTTACCACTCACCTTAAATGTACAAGTGAACGTACCCACACCTGACTTGTCATGATCAACAGCATCATACTTGATAAGAGTAACAAAACTTGCCGGTGTTGTGGTACTATCCGGCTCCAAATATATATTATCAGTTAAACTGATATACAACTTGAGATCGGTTATTTGCGCCCCTGAATCGAATCGGGTTTTGAGTAGTTGCTGGCCTGCATCTTGACTTTGTAAGTAATGGCCGGCTATTGTAATAACACCCCCTGTTATCTGAAGGGGTATATCTGTCACAATCTCATCACCAAACTCATCTGTTGCGAGCATCGCACGCTCACTCCCGTCATAACCCCAAGTTGCAATGCCTGCAATTACAACGGCTCCAATTTTAACCTTTCCTTTATAACCAGCCTTCGGATAAACTTTAGCCATGATTGTACCCCTTTCTTTTAGGTATTTTTCCCTAACAAAATTGCATAAGTGACATTATACTGCCACACTTTTTCTACCTTGGTAAGTATTGCCCCAGGTAATCGAACACAACTAATCCATACATAATTATCAATAGCTATATCTTGTTTATCAAAAGCTGTTTTCAACAATTCAAATAAAGCACAGACTTCTGTTGCATCGACAGTGTTGCTAAATAGATTGATTTGCAGTGAAACTTCCTCCATATCTTCATCAAAAGTCCAATCGGGTGAATCACCGATCATTTGAAAAACACCATAAGGATATACAGCATCCTCAGGTGCCAACGTATTATGAAAACCTTGCAAGGAAGGTGCAAGAGTTGTTGTCAAATAGTAGGTATAAATTGCATTGAATAAATCAGTCATTTTGCACCAAAAAGCTTTTTGATTTTTCTTTCATTAGCTTGCAAAGCTCTTCTCAAAGAAGCATGGGCAGCCATTTTAGATGTGCCCAATTCGTGGTAAGGAAAATATTCAACGTTGCTACCAACTATAGCCGATCTTTTATCAGGTGTTATTTTATGCGTAATACTGCGAACTGATGTGCCAGTAGCACGGGGGCAATAACCCGGCAGTTTCGCTGTACGTTCAACAAGCAAAGCTGCAATCTTAAGCTTCTGTACAATACGCCTATCAACTTCTGCAAGAACTTCGTTCGTATTATCTTGTGTCCTAGCCATCTCTTTGTAACAGTTTCCTCAACAAATCATGGGCTTCATTATCTATGCTGTTTAATAACTCTTGTGTATGGTATATTTTATCCATCAGTTCGATTAAATGGGTCGTCATATTGTTAATCTTATCATCAAGTTCTTGAGCATCTTTTACACTCATTTTGCAACCAACACTTTTAACACTACATTAGTTGCTGATACATACTAAACAACGTGCCTGGCTTACACCAGGATCGTTTTTCCTTGTAAATGTGTACTTTGCTACTGTTTTTAACTTTGGCACAGCCATACCTACTCCACAAGCTTAATAGTTATAGCCAAAGATTTACTTCTTTCATCGGCGTTATGCACATCAACTATCTCATAAATAGTACCACTATATTGTACCCGATCTTTGGTGGTTATATCAACTACTCGACAATATAAAACACCATCGCGGAAATAGGTATTTTTGCCAAATAGTATTTTTTGACTACCACTTTTCCAATTTATTCTGCAAGGTAGATTATTGTGCAAAACATTGGCAACTTCGGTTTGACCCATAGCTCCTGGAGTACTTGTAATTCTGAGTATATTTACCTTAGAATTATACTGGGGCATTATGCCACTCCGAACACTGGTTTATTACGGATATAATTACGCACCAATCTATCTGCTTCTTGCAAGCCTGTGAGGTATTTTTTTGAACCACCCCGAACACTTTGCTGATCTCCCAATTTGTCGGAATCCAAATCGTCATATCTTGTGTATAATGTTTCGTCATTTTCTAACTTGCAAAGAATAATTGCCGCTCGTTTGATTGCAACAGGGCAAGATGACCAGCCATAGGTGCCGGTAATTTTAACGTTACCCATTCCTCTTGGAAATATCCTTCTGCTATATTTCAAACGCAAAAGCAATTCGGGCAAATCATCCCCAGTTGCCGCTTCTGGATCAAGATAAACTGAATCATCATTGTATGTCCACCAAGAAGTATTCAAAGTGATACCTGAAAGTAAAATTTCGGTTACAGTGAGAATGTCAGGTATAAATCCAAGAAATAGTTTATCCTTTCCATTACCATTAAAATATTTCACAAAAGCCAGGGAATAAAAGTGATCTTGGGTAACTTGTTCGACAAGTTGCTCTGCTCTATCAATAACCTCTTGTCTTTCGTCTGTACTACTGCCACTACCTATATCAAGTGTGTGTGTTCCCGAACCCACATCAGTCAAATTAACTCCAGTGCCAGCAGCAGCAAGAACTGGGGTTGTCGCAACTTCAATGTGTGTTGCATCTATCCGGATTGCATAATACACCGTTCCCACTACCAAGGGGGCAGGCACTTCACCCGTCGAACTAAACTGAAGCTCTGCGCAAGTCGCTATGTCGTTAGTCACATTAATTCTGTCTGTCGCTATAACCACATCAGTTGTTGCAAAAGTCTCGGTTGCAGAAACAGCCGAAGGCCAATTATCAACATCCGATTCGACTATGTAATTTCCAGAAGCTGCCATATTTTACTCCACACTATATACAATGTAAAAATACCAATTGGTACTATCACTTGGGTTCGCCTTAAAAGCTTCACCATCATTGCAGACAAAAACTGGAACACCTTCTGAACTTCTGAGCACATGTGTTACACTCTTGGTTGTATCCAACGAAGGAAAGCTATCCGTACCACTAAGTATTGCACAGGTTTTACTTGCCGCGGCAGCATAAGTATGTATTCTCCAGATACGGATTCTTTTACCAGTCTGTCCAGAAATCAAAGCAGCTAAATTCCCATCTGTAATTGAAGTATACTTATGCTTTAACACGTTAAATGGTTTGTCTTGTTTTATATCTGTTGTCAATGCCATTTTTCAATCTCCTTTATATCTGCTTTTGTGTTTTCAAAGAACCATAAGCTTGATCTCGTTCTATTTCTAAAGATATAATAGCAAGCAAATTTGCTATATGTAATGCCACATCTGATCGAGAAGGGCCTTTGACAAAATCAACACTCGGTTCTTGCCCATCGCATTTTACCAAAGCAGAAGAATATTGAGCATGGCAATCTTCCAATTTATCTGCATTAAACAAAAGAGCAGCATTTGCAAGCATTGATCTAAAAGTACGCAATCTATTTGCAGCTACAGGAGGGGGTGAGGATGTTCCAAATAAACTACCCTCGTCAACAGCATTGATAACAAAAGTCGAAAACATGTCAATATTTATACTGATTTCTTCTTTAGCCATCAGTTGTCCCCAAGCAAATTGCCATTCTCATCACGTGGCCATACATTTAGTTTGCTCTCACCACAACCTCTTGCCATAATCTTCAAAGGTTTTGGCCCACCTTTCCTTGTAGTATATCCAGCACGGTATGAACGTATATTCAACTCTTCATGGTAATCCCGCAAGGGCATGCCCCTCAACTCCGGGTTAATTATATCTATTGTTCTGAGGTCTTCTGCCATTTCAATTCCTTTTTCTCTCTTGTTTCTCTGCAAGGCGTAGTCTCCCTCCTACGCCTTGCAGCTTTATGGTAGTTACTTTTTCGTTTTCTTTTCGTTCTGTTCTTTCTGTGCTTGGTACTTCAACTTTGGATGAGTACTCGTATCAACTTTTGTTTTCTTCTTGGATGTCATTTCGGAATCTCTTTAATTAAAATACTGTATATTCATACTAACACACATTCACATATTATCAAATTATGCGACAAACTTTAGGGACTAATCTGCAACATAATAAATGGAGCCCCTTGCGTTCCAGCAGCCGCTCGTGTCAGAACAAAACCAACATGCTGACTTTGCTGATTTGCATTGGCATCAGTTGCAATCTCTTCAAGAGTATCAAGTGAACCGTCATGTCTTGCAACAACCATATTATTATTGGCTGAGGCACCAACAGCGGCTTGAGGGGCTACCCAACAAACTCCCCATGTCTGCAACCAATGAAAAGGAATGGCAGCCGTGGCAAGAGACTGAGCAAGACCAACGAACGGCCTTGTCCCGCCCATGTTTGTAACACGAACATCAGTATACGGTGATACCATAGCCTCACAATGATCGGTATCTACTGTAAGAGCTACAGGGATGGGTTCGCTGAGAGTTATTGTGCATTCACCCCCACCTGAACCAACGACCGTATTGCTCAAAATCATTCGTGTAAATGAATTATCGTCATGTGGGAAAATCAAGATGTAGCCATACTTCAATTCATTAACAGCGATTATACCATCAGCAGCAGTTCCAGCAGCAGAACCAACGTCGATTACCACAGTCTCTGCCTCGGCATCAGCAGCTACAGCAATAGTCGTATACGGTACGTGCTGTGAATCAAAAGCACTTGCAAGTAAATCAGTGTTAATAGTTGCTCCTGCTTTACCATAACGAAAAACACGACCATCCCAAGTTACTCGTCTGGAACCAACCCAACAATTCTGAGTAGCTTGAAATGTCTGAATGCCTTGCACGGAAGTTTGTCCAGACACCAAACCCCCATAAAGCATATCATTGGTAATGCCATGTGCAAAAGCTTCTTGAATAATACGCTGTGTCCCCTGAAACATATCACGGTCCAGCGTTGCCAAATTTCGTCTAACCATTTTTTGTCTCCTTGTTTATCGTCTTAGTATTTTCTTAGGTATACACCTATTTGGCGTCTAATACAGGCTCAGCAACCTCTGCCTCATCATAATCTTCGAGAGCCTCTATCAAACCTCCTATTTTCAACTTCCCTGCTTTGGCTACCCCCCTATCCTTTGCAAGTGTTCGAAGTTCATCCAAGCTCATATCATCATAGGACAGTTCATTAGGATCTACAACCACTTTCTTTTCTTTGGGTTCCTCAGCAGAGGAATTTGGAACCTTCGCCAACTCTTCACCACGATCCGTCACAGTAATCCTTTCTTCCTCTCGGAAAACATCAGCCATTTCCTCATTATCAGTCTCAACACACTGATCATTACTTAAACAAACTGACTGGCCTTTGTAGGGAACTTGTCGTGACGGACCATAGTTTCGTATTACAAACCTTTTCATTTTTCAATTCCTTATACAGTAAACTTCTCTCTTGTTCATAATGCAATGCAGCGGTTTATGAAGATGTAGTCAAGTTCTCCATCAACACACAAGCATTGACATTCTCGATCGCATTGTCGGCTCTCATGCTGTAGAACCAGTAAGTAGCTTCATCGGCGGCTACTCTTTGAGATTCGATCTTGAGGTTCCTTTGAATCCCGATAATCAGATTGCCCTTCGGAGTGAGTAGTGTATCGCCATAAGTACCGGCACCAAGAACACCAGCTTCAGACATTGTGAGGGGCATGTTCGGGGCTGATACAATAGGAACTTGTCCGTATTGCAAAGGGCCCTGTCCAAGAATGGCTTTGTCGCCAAGTATTGTAGCACGAGCAGAAAGGGCGTCAACATAATCTTGCACCATCTGATCGGACTGGAAAAATCGTAAGTTGGCAAGGCCAGCCTTTTTGTATTTGGACGGGAGCCTTCTCATAATGTTTCCATATTTGAATTCCCAATTATAAGGAGCACTCGAATTCTGCTCGGCGATCTTGCCATGCAAAGTAGTGTCATAAGCATGGCATCTCCAAGTCACCGAACCATCCACAACAGTAGTTCCAAGGGTTGTCGGGAAAGTCGGTGCCGATGAAGCGGTGGTTCCTGCAACAGTGCAAATGTAAATGAAACCATTAGCACTATCAGGATGTGTGAGATCGCCTTGTGCAGCCGCGGTTGTCGCTCCGGGGCTAGATGCCCAGGCAGTTACCGCCTTCGCTGTCATCAATGTTGCTCTACCAGACACGGTGTTGTAATGTCCGCTAAGATAGCCGGTTGAGACTTGGCTGTACTTAATTCTGTATCTCCAACCGTCGAACAGACTCCGGGCATCAGTATTTGCAAAACCACCAACGCTCGCAGTGTCACCAATCCAAAAGATTTCATCAAGCTCATTTGCAATTCTTGCAGCAACCATTCTCATTACATGATCTGCAAAAGCATTGGCCTCGATGTTATCCTCAAGATCGTCGTCATAGATTGCAACACAACCCCGAAGCTTCTTAGAAACCAGCGGGATTTTCTGATCTGTAAGTTCTTTCAAATAATCCGACTGACTGAAGGTCGAAGCCGGATAAAGGAACCTATCACTACCCAACCCCAAAGCCCTGATGTTCTTCGTCTCTTTATTCATCTTTACAACACGGGCAGAGTTTTTCATAACCGATTCGTCAATCACATAGTCGATAAAACGATCAGCCTCCTCAGCCTCAAGAACAATAGACGGGAGGGCAACCATCTTTGCTATCTGCTCCCTCTTTGAAAGCATTTGTTTATTCGTCTTCATTGTTTTACTCCTTTTACTCTCAACAATACTCAAAATATACTTATATCACATACCCTTCTTCTTGATTTCTCCTTTGTTACTTTTGACCGGTAATAGTAGGCCACTTTACTTTGTCATCTTCAGATCCTGTGTTTGATCCGTTATCATCGTCATCGGCATCATCAGCAATACTCTTCTTTACAGCACCACCTCTTTCAATATCACTGAGCCTCTTGGTCAGAGCTTCAAGAGTTTTCTGGAGATCCTCCTTTGAAGTGTTTTTGTCTACTCCTTTTTCTTTGCTCAATTTTGACACAGCCTCACCAAGCGATGCAATTTGCTTTGCAACCTCATCAGATACATTGCCATCCGACTTTTGTGTTGATGTCCCTGCTTCAGGCAGCACAGTCTTCAAGGCCTCAACAGCAGCGAGTACAGCTTGCAGTTTCTTCAAAACATCCTTCGAGAACTTTGCACCGGCTTTCTCCAGATCATCCTTGTCATCTTTTTCAACATCACGCCGATCTGCCGCACACTTTGCAATGAGACCAATTGCATTTTCCAAATCCTCGGGGAAGCTTTCCTGATACTGCTCTGTAATGAGAACCAGAGCTTTTTGGATTTCTTCATCGCTGGCTTTCTTCTCGAAATCGATCTCATCTGTGTCCAGATACTTTTGAAGTACTTTCAAAACTTTACTGTCCATAACATCTCCTTTGCTTAGATAATATGTTTCGGTTCTTTTGAAACCACCTTCATCACTACTCTCTTTAGAGTAGGACGCATGTATTGTTGACTTTGGATCAGTGCCATAAAAATTGAAGTCAAAATTTCTCAGGTTGACAAGCTTCTTTCCATTGACCGAGATAGTTGTTCCACCTACTGTACCATCACTTTCAATTCCAATCTTGATCTTCTTGGCTTTCTCTACAAGATCCTTTTCCTCCGATCCATCACGTTTGAAAAACAAAAACGATTGCTTGTTTGCAGGCAAATCAACTAACGAAATCTCATTGATTTTTATCCCACTCAATTTTCGACTCTTCTTTGCCATTAGTTACCCCTTTTTAGTCTACTTTAGCATAACCAGCCATACTATAACCGGTGAGATTGCCTTCTTTTATTTGTTTCCACAATTTTTTATCTAACACTCTCGTCACAAGCACCCATGAACCTTTTTTGACCTTCCGCTTTTCAATTTCAAAGTCTACAGGGGCAATGTAGTTTTCGAGTATTGTTACTTTGATCTTTTTCCCTTTATGCATCAACTTGAAAGCTTGAGAATTCTCCATGTAATCGTATGCAGCTTTCTTTATCACTTCCGCACTAGCTTCATCACCTTGAGCATCTACTGTATCTGGCTCATAAACAATCCCGTACACAATTTGCTCATCTGCTTTTGTGAGTGGTATAAGCTCTATTCCTTTCTCAGATTTTTTTGTTTCTTCAGTTTCGTTTTTTATATCAATCTTCTCAATCTTATTTACTGGTTCTAACACTTGATGATAAAGTGGTATCGCAACAAACTCATTATCAGCATCATAACTGAAAACACAATCCTTACCAAGCTGTTCCTTAAATATGCCAGACAGCTCTTTCTCTAACAACTCATGAAAAGATTCCTCATCAAAGGTTTGCACTGTTATACAAACCTTGTCGGACTTAGCAAAGTCCTCGTGTATAACAATAGCATTTTGCAACACAGGTATGGCACCAACAGGTGACAACGCTTTAAGAATAGCTTTCTCTTGCATTACTTTCTTAAAGGCCTGGCGGGCATCCTCAAGCTTTTTTGATTTCTTCTCAATTTTCATTTTACTCTCCAATTCCTGAAGGAGGTTTACTTAGAATATTTGAAATTGCTTTATCATCTATTACTGGCAACATAGCACAAGCACATCTAGGGTGTGCTGGAATAATCCCTGCTGCTTCACTAATTGGGTATATTGTCCCATCAAGTGGTACACAAATAGCTTCACAGGCATTAGGTGAAATTTGAAACTGTGCTTCTTTAACACCTATTTGCTCAAGCCCTTGAATGTAGCCTATATTCTGTGCTCGTGCTGTTTCCGTTCGAGCAATGTTCTCCATCCGTAACCTATGTGTCTTATTTGTATATGACATCACCCGCTTGTTGGTTTGAGCAACAGATAGATCAGGTCTTTTCTCTTCAAGCAACCTACGAAAATTGATAACGGATTGCGTTTGTCTTTCAGTGAGGCCAACCAACGGTCGCAAATTCCTTGCGATCTTCCTCATTGAATGGCCTTCTTTAATCCCATGCTTGATATAGACATTGATACCTTTCTTAGTCTCTGCTGTAACTTCTCGTACAAGTTTTGAAGCATATTTATTGACTGCCCTTACTGCTTGTACATTCAACACATCGAAACTACCTGTTAGAGCTAAATGCTTATAAGCAGCATCACCACCCGTTTTCATTATTGACATAGCTACCGGTTTAAGTTCCTTCACACCCTCACTCTCAATAAACTCCCAATCACTCAATTCGGTAACTACACGACTAAGGGCTTTAATATACTTCGTTGTTAAATCACTACCAACTTGCCTTGCCACAAAGTTCATCCATATTTGCAGAGCAATTTGCATAGACCTTTCATTCACCAATGCAAGGCGACTAAGATCAACTTCGATACTACTTCTTTTCGTTTGTTTAGCCATCAAGCTCTTCCAAATCTTCCTTTGCAAGCTTAGTTGCTTCCTCTGCTTCACCAACTGGTATGAATGAAGATTGTATATAGAATTTATCACCATCGGGATAAGGTTCTTTACCATTCTCGTTCCTTGCTTCGTTAGGGGTTTTACTCCCAGCCCCTATTTCACGGACTTGCCTTTCACTCAAAGCATCCATATCCCTTGTATCTATATTGTTAAACTTAAATCTGTATACCTCGGATTGAATAAGTGAATTTAGAATATCTTCCATATCAAGCTGTAATGGCTCAACAACTGATCGCACATATATTCTTGTAGCTTCCTCTGCTATATTGCCACCGAGCTTGCCAGCTACTTGAATACCAATCCTTTGTGGTGGCATTGAGTATGCAATCATAATACTCTCTTGCCTTGCTTTCTCATATAGCTTGAAACTACCTTCTTTGACATCTACGCCGAGTTTGGTATATGTTAATTTGTTGGGTTGTGCTTTATTAGAGCCAGCATCAACACGACCTACTAACGTGCGATGTGCATTGCCACTTCCTTTCAATTCTGTATTAACAAACTCATCTAATAGCTTTTCGGCATTGGGTTCCCAATCACCTTCTAAAGTAATCAAAGCAGCAGGAATGCCATAATTCTCAAAGAAAGCTAGGTTGTATTCTTGCAACCCTGCCAATCCTACCAAATCACCTACTGCTGATAAAACATTGGGAGCACCATAGAAATCAGATAGGGGGTAATAATTCTTGTAAAAGATCATCTCATTAGCAACATCTTTGCCTCTGCCCGTAACTTCTTTCCCTGTTGTCGCTCTTATATTCTGCTCTTCACCAAACTTCTTAAACCACATCTTTTTGTTATTTCTAATCTGGGCGTACTTCTTGTTATCTTTATGTACTCGTATCGTGTAGGCGGGTACGTGGAAAGCTTTGTTGACATCTCCTTTATTATTGCGAGCAATCTCCCAACCAAAATAACCAACTGTACCCCAGTCGATGAGCAGCTTCTCCAGCATACTTCTAAGATCCTCATCTGAGTCTGGATGGATATTATCTAGTAGCTCACTAATGCGTGCAAATTCTTGCTTACTCTCTTTTACGTTGTCTCTGAGTTGCAAGCTCCAGCCAAGACCAGCAACATCTAAAGCAAGCTGTTTGACACAACGTGCGAATATTGTATTGTGAAAATAGTAGTGTAGAAACGCCAACGGACCATAAGGTGGCGATACAAGATCATTTGAAGTCATCCAGCTTTGTATTGAAGAAAGCTGTTTTGATTCGGCAGAACTCATTGCGGCTTTCTGGAGTACCTCAAAAGGGATGATCCCTTTTGAGGTCTGCACATAGAAGTTGCCTTTGCTGTTCTTTTTCTTAGACATTCAGAATACCCTCTTGCCAGATTGCATGGCACAGATCACTTCTTTGGCCCTTGCTATCATCCCAAGGTATTTCACGTAACAAACAACCTGAGCAATCATGAATCATATCCGGTGTAGCAACTATCAAATACTCACAAAACATCCGATACAACTTCCGTATACGCTGCTTGCGTAAGCTGTTAGCTGCAGGCTGCTTTACTGTTTGATCTGCTTGCTCATAAAATCTTTTAGGGTTTTCACCTTCCTTCATAATTCTACCGGCAGGTGGAGTTGGCTTCTCAGTTACCTTTCCATCCTCTCCATATTCCCTATCAAACTCTTCCGCACTAATATGTGATTCATCAAGGCTCTTCTTAAATTCTTTGCTAATTTTCTTTGTCATTGCAAAGCTCCTCTTCTTGAAAAAGTTCATCTTCTAAATTATTTTCAGCTATCTCTTGAGCACGTTGATATAGAAGGTACTGGTCATCTTCATCATGCTCGTCAAAAAACTGATCTTCATCATGCTCGTCAAAATTTGAATTAGCATCAGCCATAATAACCTCTCCTAGGTAGCCACATAAAAACTACCCCTCTTAAACTTACCATCTATGGTGTACAAAGCATATCTTACGGCATCGCAAGTATGATCGTCCTTTGCCACTGGACCATCAGAAGGATTTTTAACCTTACTTCCTTTTGCACGATGATATGTCGAATGCTCTCTTAGAGTATTTTTACATGTATTAAAAAAACGCAAACTTGGTATACCATTTGGCTTAACTTTGAACTTACTCTGCACACACTCTACTCCCAACTCAATAGCATTTCTTGCTGGTTTTGTTCTAATACCAGCATCACGAAGCCTTTGTCTAGCCTCTGGATTTTCTGGGTCAGCTATGTTCTCAATATAAGTTTCACACTTACTAAGCAAATGAACTTTTCTAATATGCTCTTCAGACAACATTTGAGTAGCATAATACTCTCGATACACATACCAATTTTCATCACCATCTTTAGCAAGCCATAAGCAAACAAATGGATTTGTATAACCAAAGTCAAATGATCTATACCGTCGCCAACTTTTTGGGATCCTAAACGGTTTAATCATGTGTATATCTCTGTTATACGTTTTGTATACAGCACCAAAGTAACTACCAAAGTCACCAGCTATACGTTGCGCTTGTGTCTCTATAGGCCACTTTCCAATCATATCATCAATACGTTTATCTGGAATATAACCACCTCTACTTACACGATTGCTATTTAGATTGATCTTAAATACTTTTTCATTGTCTGGTAAATCCATTATTCTTTCTTCAAGAGCAGGTTGTGGTAAAATAGGTGTCATACTCCAACTTAAATATCCATTCTTTTGAATCAAACGCATTAACATCTCATCAAGAATTCCTTGAAAGTCATGCTCACACTGCTCATCACAATGTATTGAATCTATATGACGACCTTGAAATGATCCTCTACCTTCTTTGAATGATTTGAATTCAAGTTGATGCCCATTCTTAAAAAAGATTCGCTTTGGTGTTTTATGTATCCCATACTCGATACCATTATCACAAATCATAGAAACTGGTATAAATTCTTTCAAATTCTCTTCCCAAAGAATACTTCTTGCCTGAGCCCACCGTTCTATACATACCCAATGAATACCGTTAGGTACGTATCTTGTAGGATGACAATCCATTATCAACAATGCTAAATCCATCATATTACTATATGTCTTTGAGGATTGATTGCCACCGAAGAGCCATTTGATAAAAGCTAGACATCTATGAAATCGTAGCACTGTAGCACCTAATGGCCGATACCGTGCTATATCTCTACCTACTGTTTGTATTTGTTGTATTGTTAATGTCATTAGTATTTACAACCTATCTTGCGTAACCTGTGGCCTGATCCTCTCTATCTCTGCTTGTGCTCTTGCCAATCTTTCCAGCAAATCCTCGAACAAATCTCTACAAAGATAAACCCCATCTTCAGGAACAACCCGATCACCAATAACAGCTCCTTGAGGAACAAGCATCATATGAGTGCCATATACAGGGTGTGGTATAACTTGAATTACTGTATTCGGATCAAGCACCTCTTGAGAAACAACCTTATATGGTGTCCATTCTGGTGCTGTGCAACCAAATACCAGTATTATCAAAGCAAACAGTAATAACACAGGCACAATAACAAATGAAGTGTTTGATATTGATTCCATTGAATGTTTCATTTTGATTCCTCTTTCTCTTCCTGTTCCTTGTCTAATGTTTCTCCCAGATATTCTTGCATATTTTCAACAAGCTCTTTATGGAGTTGAGTAGCTTCTTCTTCTGGCATCAAATTAGCATTCACATTAGTTTGCTGAATAGATTGTTGTTTGGGAAGTAGATAGTTCATTAGACTTGACATATCTGCTGGTGTACCATCCCAAACTTTTTCTACATAATGAACCATGAGGAGCTTTCGTTTGTTCTTTTCCACATGTTTTATGGCTTGCTGCAATTCTGCAATACTAAATTTATTAGTGCTTCCTTTAGGCCTACCATTAGGATTACCAGACTGTCCGGGTTTGAACCTACTAATAGGCTTACCATTGCTTATATACGTTTGTTGTTTACAAGACTTCTTGCTCTTGTTATCCTTTTTGTTTTTGATCTTTTTACCACATGATTTTGAGGATGTCTTTTTACCTTTGGGACTGACTAAAGGGGCTTGCCTCTTGCTTGTAAGGCGTTTCGTACTCATTGTACGTTTTTCTACTTTTGTTCTCATTACACATCATCATAACCGATGGTATTGAGAGTGTACAGGTTTTATTTTGCCAGGTGGGTGTTAGAAATGTTATAAGTTGTTTATAGGTGTGGTTTTATCGGTGTGCAAAAATTTAAGAGTTTCTTTTTTTTGTTGTAAGCTCTTTCTAATTTTCTTTAGAAATAACAGATAGTCGTGTACGATCCGATAAATACCATGCCCATGAACAATGTCTCTCGTGAAAACCTATTGATCTTATTTGATCTTCATCATCTTCAGTAGATACACTTTGCCCATGAGGGCAATTATAACATAATCGAGGTCTAGTATTATTTATTATTTTACACATCCCTACTCTCCTTTTACCCTACATCTAATTTTTTAGCCTTCTCCAGCCCTCTCCTATCATAAGACCATGAATCTACCCAACTCCAGAAAGCTTTCCAAACTACAGTTCGCTTACTCCTGAGAAAAAAAGACCCTGTATACATACCTTTAAGGCCACCATCTTGCATAGCTAACAAAAGAGCTTTTTTCTTACCAGTGATTTTATCTGGGGCATCATTTGGGTGAAGCCTCGCAACCCCTCTATACCGAGGGTGGTTAGTGCCATTCACAAGACTTTCTTTTACATAAATGTCACACAAAGTATCGAAGCGACCTGATCCATCTGTAAAACATAGCTTCTTAAACACAAATCTAAATTTCTCAGTTTCAAACATCACACTCTCCTCAACAGTTAGGGGTTGTCCCCAATTCTTTTCTTACCCATTCAGGATAACATGCCATAGTCTCATTACTTTTTGTGTCTAGCCCAATCACATCAATCAACAATGCTTAGTACTTTTTGTATAGATGATCGTATGCTCGATCCGAAATAATTGGAGCGAACAAAACATAATATCTGTAATCATGCCTTGTCAGCTCTTTACGGATTGCAATTAGTTCTTCTCCCATCAGTTTGATTGTCTTCTTATCCATTACACACTCCTCACACTAAAGCACTTTCTCGAATTCTCTCAACACTCTTCCAACATGCTTACTATATCCTGGGTATTCTGGATCATGCCAAGAATTACCCTTCCTTGTCCAAATATAAGTACAAAGCAAAACACCATGAACTTGCTCGATCAAGGAGCCCTCCTTTCCCGCTATATCGATTACTCTGGCTTTTGCAAGCTTTGGAAGGATCTTGCGCAATTTGCTAAAAAAGATCTTCTTTTTCTCGTCTCTGGTCATCTTCTTTATATCTCAATTGTAAAACCACACCCCGGACAAACTACAAAGGGTATCAAATCATTTTCATGGTCGTTAATCGTCCTTTCGGTTTGAGCTTCATGGACATCATTGATATTGAAATCACGATGCCCACAAAGGTAGCAAACAGTTTTTCTCAAGGCATCTTCTTTCATTCTTCTCACAAACCTTCAACAATACATTTTCCCTGTTCTGCAAGCCCTCTCAGCTAATGTTCGAGATTTAATCACTAACCTTGCATGATACTTTATCAAACACTTGAGGGATTTTTTGGCTTCATCTATAAACAACAGGACCAATGCCAATCGCTCTTATGTTTGCCCCTTTTACAGGATCAGCCTTGGGATTCATTGAAGGTATCTGAACCTTTCGTGCCCCATACTCATCAAATCCGGTTTGTTTCAAAACTATAATATCCGTAATCGGATCATACCCAACCAAAACATATTCCCATTTTCGCATCTGCAGAGTCTTTGTCATCAAAGCATTGAAACGCAAACTCCTGCTTGAAAATGAATACGACACAATAGGTTTATCAACATGGGATTTAGTGCTCTTACAAAAACAAACATCTTCAAGATTGACTAAATATGCAATACCGCTGTCACGTGCTGCCACTCTGCGCTTACCCATTTTAACATCCTCCATCCTACTACACATAAATGTCATAAAGTCAGAATCTCCGCGAGACTCTTCAAGACTTCTTTTTAGTTTTTTATATTCCTTTGAATTATACATTAGATCCCCGCACATACATTGATTGCAAATTTGCAAGATTCTCTGGGATTGTCCTACCCGTTTCAACATACAAACCAGCAATCGCCCCAATCAAGATAACAATTGCCTCATGGTCCAGTGGTACAGGAGGGGATGGGGCAGGGCTTTTTGCCCATTTGACTCCCGCGATCTTCGCACACCGTTGTATCGTCGTAAGGGGCACAGGGTAGCCCAAAACCTGCTCTGCAACCGCGGCAGCTTCAAGCTGTGTGTCGCCAGCCGTTTCGATTATAGACTTCCTAACTTTAAGATAATCCACAAGCTCAACATACTGTTCAATTGTTACTCTGTTTTGTTTTGGCATTTCTCATTCCTTTCAAAACTATAAAAATTCAAATAAAACCACCAGCCCGGGCGAGGGCTGATGGTTCGGAGAGAGGTGATGAAAAGCATTATTTTGACGCTAACAATCTCTGCTCGGCTTTTTCCAATCTAACAACCACTGCTCGATAAGCATCGTAGGTTTCGTTTGAAATTCTTCCTGAGTTATTTTTCTCTTCCATTTCCATCACCCCTCGCAAACGTACTTTCTCCTCCTTCAATTCCAAAAGAGTTGTCTTACCATACCATATTATATCCATTTAACCACCTCCTCAAATATAAACTTCTCTATACATATTATCGTAGAAAAACGAGACAATTTCAAAAAGAAAATCAGATTTATGATAAAATTCTTACCAAAGTTTTCTCACCATCCGTCACCATATGAAATTCATTTGGAACTAAAGCATTGACATCTTCATTTACACCTTTGTATTTTGAAAGATAATCATAAAAGACAGCAGACCCAGAAAAAACCCTGGCAATATGCCAACGTTTCGCTTTATGTATAATCACATCTTCATCCTCCAAAACAAGCTTTCGTTTGATATGTCCTAGGGAAAAAGCAGAAATTAAAACACGTATTGAACAATCTCCCGGTTTACATAAAATATACCAATGGCGATGATATTCGCCTTTCTTGCCTGATTTTTGACCTTTTACACTGGACATTTATCCCTCCTATAATTCAATAATTTTCCCTATTTGTAGTTTTGGATTATGGGTAACCATTATAATTTGCATACCGAAATCTTTTGACAGTCCCTCTAGTAATTGTTGTGTGGCCGGCCAATATTGAGCAGACACACTCTTAAAAGGTTCATCAAGAACAAGCAGTCTCCTCAACCTAGGCTTAGATAAACACAAACAAGAAAGACGTAAAGCTTCACCAGCCCATTCACAAACACCCCCACTATCACCATCTAAAGGATTTTCAACCTCATGCCCATTTTTAATAAGTATTAAAACAGCTTCAGTTCGCCCACGTTTTTTATCGAACCGAATCTTAAACCCATAATCATCATCAGTAAAAACACTCTCCAAACACCTGCTGACCACACCTGCTATTTGCTCATGGGCACGCTGCTGCACCTGCTCTGCAACTTCTTGAGCAACCTGCTGGGCTTCCTCTGCATAAACCAAATGATCTTCAGCAGCAATTAGTTTTTCCCTCTCATCTTTACAGCGTCTTTTAGCAACCTTCAAATCACTTAGCAAACCATCCACCTTCTCTCGTGTCTTTATCAGATTCATTTGCCCTCCAATTCTTGTTCAATGAAGGTCCGCAATTCTCCATTATCCATAAACTTATTCTCATTCATTTTTTTTAAGATTGTTTCAAATGCACCTCGCCAACCCCTTGCTGACACTTCCTGCTCAAACCAAGAATGGAATATAGTAATTTGTGGGTTCTTTGGCTTACTTCGACCTTGCAATGCCCATTCCTTAAACACTTTCATGACATTCCTCCTCAAAAGAAGAACAAGCATCAAACTTTTTCTTTGATGCTTGTTCTTCTTTTCCCAAACGTTCTAACTCCAATTCTTCATCCACACGAAGATCGGCAGGAGCCCCTCCCCCATTCCTCATCCAATCTCTTACAAGTTTCATAGCATTATACCAAGCATTAGCCTGAGCAGCACCTTGATAAGGATCGCCATGTTCTTTATACCACTTCTTAAATTCAATCATCTTGTTTCTCCCATTCTTCCTCAAAAAAATCAAGAGCTTTGTCGAAAGCCTCTTTGGATGATTGCTCTTCCTTTTTCAATCGTTTCAACTTCGCCTTCGCTTCACCTAAGTTATCGCAATGAAACTCCTGTTTGATAGTAGCCATCACTTCTCGAAGGCCACCCTCTGCTCGATCTGCTTTTTGCTGAGCTTCATCGACTTTCTTTTTCAAAACAAGATACTTATCCAATTTACTGCTCATTTTTCATTCTCCATGGCTTTAATAATAATCTGTTTGACCTGATCAGAAGTTTGTCCGCGTTCCATAAACTCTTCTATGGCAGCCTTAAAATCCAAAGCTGTGTCCCCTAGCTTTTCGAGTTCATCAAAAAACACTTTCATGTTCAAAGACTTCTCAATCTTCTCTTCAACTTTATCAAGACACCTATCCTCTGACGTATCAAGAAAATGTGGGACAACTGAACCATCGTCTAACAATAAACCAACTTGAGGTTTATAATCAATTTCGTCTGACTTCCTTCGCATAAGAGTTCCACAATTGAAAATTGTTGTCTTTCCTCCATAGGTAGTAAACCCTTTGTGATTGTCACCATAAACAACAACATCATACCCATAATATTTACCACCATAAACCTTATTAGGATTTTTTTCAACCAGAAGCATCTTTTCATCTGGAGCATTTGGATACCCTTTGCCCTTTACCCAAATATAATCGTGAACAACCGCCAGCACAAGCCTGCCATCTATTGCAGGATACATACCATTATCCCCATCTTCGCACAAATTTTTCAATGAATCAATTTCTAATCCGGGAGGGAATCCACACAAAACCAAATTATTTCCAACACACACAACCCCTCCTAATCCTAACCCTACTCCTATATCTTTGATCGTGTTGGCTTTAACTAAAGTCCAATAAGCACTTCGTTTAATATCACTATACTGATGATTCGGCAAATCATGCTGGCCAGGAATTGTATACATATCTTCAGGCAAATGATTAATCGCAAAATTTATCAACTCAGCAGGAGCATTCCACCCATCAGCAATTTTCCTACTCCGATCAAATATATCACCAGCACAAATAACAGGGCATGAATACTTTTCCTGCAACAACCCCACCTCTTTCAAGGGTCTTGCTTGTGCTTCCATCCAATCTTCTTCTGCCGAACGCCAAACTGGAGCTTTCAATGACAAATGAATATCAGCTAAAAGTATTGCTATGACTTCATTACCATCCCGCACAGTGGGCACCGTCCTCCTGCGATTCGTTTCAATTCCTTTCTGTGCTTTTCCAAATCGTTTTCGATCTGACATTTTACCTGCCTCCTACTCTCAATAGATTTTATCAAATCATTAAGCCGACCACATCGAACACCAAGCCACTCAGTTTGCTCTTTTAACATACCTAAAGGCTTAATTGATGGGGGCCTATTCTCTAAAACACCCTGCAAACTTTGAACGGATTCGATTGCTTTCAATAGCTTCTCAACCAAACCGGCTGCTTTTAGATGTTTATCACCCATAGACACCACTTTTAGACCGTCTGAGGCTTTGTCTAAGCTGTTTTTCCGTATAGATGTGTACTTTGCTACTAAATTCAATTTATCCTCGATTAGGGCACGTTTCTCAGTGTTTGTAATATACGTCTTTTGTAAACTCTCCACACACCTGAGCTTTGCATCCATATCCTCAATATATTCTAATTCCTTTCGTTCTGCTATGGCTTTTTCCAAATCCTTTTCTAACACTCTGATAATAGTATTTGTAGTTCGCAAATCTTCTGCGATATTTTTCAATGTGCTATCAATTATATTAAGATCAACTATTGCATTCAATTGGCGGGAAACTTCGCCAGCAGTTTCACAAAACCAAAAAGGCAAGGTATGCTGCCCTTGCAAATTCAACGTATCCGAAACATTCACAAATTCCGCAATATCTCTCGGAACATCATTTCCAAACGCAACATAAGAATCCTTCTTATCACTAAACCTATATGAATTGGTACTCTTGTTACGAACACGAATAATTTTCTTGCCATCAATAGACAACCGGACTTTGGCTTCATCTGAATCCCAATTGATAAATGAATCACCAGCAGGTTTGTTTAACAAGACCCATCGCAAAGCCCTCAAGGCCCAACTTTTGCCAATAAAACTTTTACCTACAATGGA
>SDBT01005416.1_pt1 | contig 21425 bp, 20 predicted proteins | sample 2277101 | NCBI WGS metagenome assembly SDBT01 (sample SAMN10404973, study PRJNA504765) | marine sediment metagenome | isolation source: marine sediment core GS10_PC15, 103 cmbsf | place: Arctic Ocean: Southern Knipovich Ridge | collected 2010
AGTACATCCCATTCAGAATTGTGGCTACTACAAACAACAGCAGCACCTTCTTTTGGGATATATTTCTCAAAATCAATGACTTTATACGGCATCATAAGATCAGACCAACCACAAACTAAGTCGCCTGAGATGCACTGTATAGGCTTTTGAAATTGCTCTCGTATACCAAATTCTTCTAAACTCCTTAAAAATGCATACCATGAATCATCAATAAGACGTATGAATCCCTTTCCGAGACCCTTTAAATAACTCATAAAATTAAATTTAGAAATTTTTTCTTCTTCAGGAGAACCAATGGAAAGCTCTTCTTCTTCTTTGCCATAAACTCCTTCGCGTAACTCAAACACGGTTTGCCGTAATTCACTATTTAACCTTTTAATTTCTTTAAATGATATCGTATTTATATCATAATCATCGTAATAAATGGGATCTGCGACTCGCACAATTACTTGAGTCGGTTTCATAACTAAATTACCTTTAGGTAAAGCATTTCTTGACCCTATAACTGCCATCGGTACAATTGGCACATGCATCTCGACAGCAAGTCTGATTGCTCCCGTTTTAAATTCTCCTAATGTCCCATCCAATGATCTGGTGCCCTCTGGAAATATACCAACACATTCGCCTCCATCTAAGATTTTCTTCGCAGTTGCCCAGCCTCCTTCAGGATTTTCACGATCAATTCTGAATGCACCTAAATTTGTAAAAAGAGTTCGAACTAGGGGTGTCTTAAAATTATCTAATTTACTCATGTATCTAACGCGCCGGTGGCATGCTGCCCCATAGTAGAATGGATCAATGTGTGACTCGTGCGAACCTACGAGAATGACCGGACCATATTCTGGAAACATGTTCCCCTTCGGATATATAGCTTTGAAGTTCCAAAGCGTTCGAGCAAAAAACTTTATATAAACATACGCGGCCCACCACTGAAGCCGACCTTCTATATGTTCGAGATCTAATCGCTTAATTATGTAGCGCCATAGGTCATTTAAAGGATCGATTGGATTATATTTTAAAATTCTATATGTCCACTTTTGGTGTTTCTTAGAATATTCCAAATCCTTAAATTCTTTTTTTTCAGTTTTTTTTTCATATTCTAAATCTTCTGAAGTACGATACGCTCTTTTTTCTAATTCCATTTTAAAATCTATCCCCTTTTAATTCTATAATTTATAAAATAATTCGAATTACCAATTATTTATTAAAAAAGATGCTAATATTTAATAAAACTAATTTTTTCAGCTGAGTAATGATTGCTAAAGTAACCTTTTATATAAAAAATTATTGGTTAGAATAATATGTTGAAAAATATGGAAAATGTCGAGAAATAAATTAATTCATTATTTTTTTTTCAAGTAATTTTATTAAATCTTCTAACGAATCGAGTATTAAATCAGGTCTGTTTTCTCTTAATATTTCTTTTTTAGAAACTCCACTTGCGACTCCAATTGTCCAAAATCCCGCTTCTCGGCCCGCTATGATATCAGATGGCATATCACCAATCATTAAAAACTCATCTCTACGCCTTTTTTCATAATTTTCTAATGGTGGTTGAAGTGCCAAAGGATCTGGTTTCTGAACAGGAATTTTATCATTCCCATAAATACCTTTAAAAAATCCATCAATTCCTTCTTTCTCAAGATGTTCCATTATTGTCTCAGTTTTATTGTGGGAGACAATAAATAAATCATAATTTTTTTTCAATTTTTCTAATAGAGCTCTCACTCTAGGAAAAAACGGAGCTTCTTTTGTATACTCTAAGTATTTTGTAAAAATTTTTAATGCTAAACGTAGTTTAGTGAAATAGGTTAAATCTTTAAGAACAGTTATGTGTTTAAATATCTCATACGATTGAAGCAAGACCTTAGGTACTGGATATCCTTGAATAGTTTCTAGTAAAGCACCAATTTCTTGTAAAGTAGTTTCCATGTCTGTTTTAATGTTTTTTTCTACTAGAGCCTCTTCAATAGATTTTTCTAAGATCTCTCTAATATCAAGTAATGTTCCATCAAAATCAAATATAATTGCGCGGAGAGATCCTGTTTGAAGTCGTTTTTTTAATTGTTTATCTCGATTATTCATAAGTTTTTTTATTAGATTAATAATTATTAATTGAATAAAAAAGGTAGAAAAGATAAAAAATTTATTGTGTATTTCTAGAATCAAAATAGAATAAAAGAAGCGAAGCAAAGGAATGAATTCTCTTTATTTGTTTTATTAGTTATTAAATCGTCTCTTATAGATTCTTTTAATATAAGCTGGAATGAGATTTAATATAAATTCGGTTTCTAGAATCAATAAGCTTCAATAAACCCCAAGAATTAAATAGAGTTTCGGTTTTTCCTAAGATTAATATTCCATTTTCAACTAATCGATTTTCAAGAATTTTTAAAAATTTATGTCTATTCACTCGATTAAAATAAATTAGAAGATACCTGCAGAAGATTATGTCATATTTATAGGGCAATTTATGACCCAATGTTACATCCTCCACCACAAACTCAATCTTATTTTTTATTCGGTCATCTAATAAATTGACATGACCAAAATGGGTTTTTTGTCTTTTAAAATATTTATTTTCGTAATAATCTGAAATTTCTTTCATCGAATCATTCGTATAAACCCCTTTTTTCGCTTTTTGAATTGCTTCATGAGATATATCCGAAGCTACTATTCTATATTTTGGGAAAAATCGTACCTGAGTTTCAAGGTTGTCTAGAATCATAGCTATTGAATATGGTTCCTCCCCTGTTGCGCAAGGACATGACCATATATTTATGGAATTATTAGTCCTCCTAAATATTTTCATCTTCTTATAATAGGAGAGTTGGTTGAGAAAAATAAAAATATCAACGTAATATTTTTCTGGTTTAAAATTTATTTTATGACTTTTTATTAAATTTTTAACCTCATTTGCCTTTGTTCGAAAATTAGCTCTCTTGGAATGATCTGGCTTTATATTGCTTTTTATATCTTTCCTATTAACTTTTAAACTATGAATAAATAAATCTTGAAGCGTTTCAAAAACAGCATAATCTCTAAAAAAGAAAGTATAATTAATCGTGAACCCATTAATGAATTTTTTAACTTCAGCATCATTAGAAATTATATATCTGTAATAATCAGTAAGAGAATCACAATTTACTCTGATCATTCGTGAATTTATACGCTTCTCAATGAAATTAGGGTTATAAAACTCAAACCTAAATCCTGTTTTAACTTTTAATAGCGAAAGTAAGGCATTAAATGCATTATTTTCATCATGCGACTTTGCGATACTTTTCACCTTCATAATTCATTGGCAAACGTTTGCTTCCTAAATTTATTGTAATTTTATCTAATTTTACACTTCCTTAATAAGACTTTTTCAATTTATATCTTATTAAATCAATAAAAAAATAAGTAAAAAAATAAAAATCAATTGCTTGGTAATTACTTTACTAATGCTATTCCAGTTTTTTTAATATTCTTCTAATTTTCTGTAGTTCTTCTAAACGCAACTCCTCTTCTTCTTTTTCTTCTTTTACATCTTCTTTAGTTCTCTTATTCGGTTTCTGTTTTTCTTTTAACGATCTAATTTTCTCCCATAATGCAGATCTTATGAATTCTGATTGTGTTTGACGTGAAGTTCTAGCATAATTTTTAATGATTGTTAATTCCTCATCGTCTACTAGAAATTTAACTTGATTACTTTTCTTTAACGACTTTTTAACTTTTTCTAATTCATCCTTTCGAATCTTTTTTGCATCCTTTCGATCTTTTAACACTTGTTGATCTGGTTTTGTAAGTAATTCACCATCATCATGAGCTTCTAAAACTCCCTTAAGATCGGCCAATATTTCCTTATATGCGGACATTTTTTTAGCCAATTGTTTAATCACCATTATCTTCCTATGTACATAATATGTACTCATTCTTTATAGATGTACTGATCATGTACATATGATTCAGCGATCAAATCTATTTCTAAAAAACTAAAGTTTTCAAATCATTAGTAATAAGAAAAAGAGAAAATGTTAATGAAGAGTCAATCTAGAGTGTTTTTATCTCGAGCAACAAGACAAATCTTCTTTCACTGATAAGGGAACAATCATTATCAGATCTTTAAATATAATGGGAAATCCAATATTAAAGATTCTAAAGATCGACAGCAGAATAATAACAACTGCAGAGGAATTAAGAAGCTCTAGTTTTCATATTGTTTAAATTGAAAAATTCTGTTTCATTTTTAATGCTTCTTATTTAAAAAAAGGAAGTAATAACTTTTTAACTTCTTATTGAAAAACAAATTTTCTAAATGGTAAAATAAAAAAAAGTGAAAAGAATTAGAAAAAATTAAACACTTTTTTCTGATAATTCTATTTTTTTCTTTTTAGCTTCTTTATCTCTTATAACTCGTCTTAAAATTTTTCCTACAGCACTTTTTGGTAAAGATCTTACAAATTTCACGATTCTAGGGTACTTATAAGCAGCCATGTTTTCTTTTGACCAATCAATAATCTCTTGTTCTGTGATTTTTCCTTTAAAATCTTTCTTTAGAATAATATGTACCATAATATTTTCACCTATTTCTGGATCTTTGACTCCAATTACAGCACATTCTTGAATAGCGGGATGTTCATATAAAACTTCTTCAATTTCTCTTGGATAAACACTATGTCCCTTATATTTTATCAAATCTTTTATTCGATCAAGCAAGAAAATATAACCTTCTTCATCCATTTTTGCAAAATCACCTGTTCGCAGCCATCTATAGCCACCTGCTTCAAAAAATACCTTTTCGTTTTCTTCCGCCCTATTATGATACCCTAACATGACCTGTGGACCTGCAACAACTAATTCCCCTTCTTCTTCAATTGGTAAGAAATTCAGGTTTTCGTCAATAATGCCACAAAAAGTGTTCGCAACTGGTATGCCACAACTACCGAGTTTTTTCTTAGCCCATGGAGGGGAATTTGTTACGGTGGGACTTGTTTCACTTAAACCATATCCTTCTCCTAAAGGATATCCCGTTCTTTGTTCCCATTCTTTAGCAACTTCGATGGGCATTGCTGATGCTCCTACATTAGCATATACTAAACAAGTCAAGTCAACATTTTTGCTCAAAGGTGATCTTAAAAGATTAAGGAACAATGTAGGTACTCCTAATAAAAAATTAGGTCTTTTTTCTTTGATTACTTCGATCATTCTGGGGATGTCAAATGTAGGAAATAGGATTCCCTTTCCTCCTGTAAATGCCCCTGATATAAGCTCACATGTCTGACCATATATATGATACCATGGTAAAATACTTAATCCTACAATATCTCCTTTAATATAGTTTTCTTTAGTATAGTCGTTGATTTGTTTCATTTGATATACGTTAGATAATATGTTATAGTGAGATAAGCAAGCTCCTTTCGGTAAACCCGTTGTACCTCCAGTATATTGAATAACAGCAATATCTTCTTTTGGATTAATTTCTGCTTTGAAATCCATTAGAGGTTCAGAATTTTGATCCATCAATGTATTATAATGGATAATTTTATCTGTTTCAGGTATTTCTGGTATTTTACCCCCAACATTCACTAAGATTACTTTTTCTAATGAAAGTTGATCTTCAACTTTTTTAAATTCTCGAAAAAAGTTATCAGCCATTATTAAATATTTTGCGCCTGAGTCTTTTATCTGATAAGCCATTTCCCTTGCTACAAACAGGGGACTAATAGCAGTCAAGGTTGCTCCAAGAATTAGAGATGCAAAATAGCTAACACCAAATTGTGGACAATTTACTAACCATAATGCTACAATATCTCCTTTTTTTATCCCCAATTTTAAAAGTCCGTTAGCAAATCTTCTAGTTAATTTATCAAGTTTGTTATAAGGATATTCAATTCCAAAAAAATCATATGCTATTTTATCACCATGCTCTCGGATTCCTTGCTCAAGCATGTCAACTAACGAGTCATTCTCGGGAATTTCAATATCGAGAGTGATTCCATCAGGTAAATAATCTTTCCATATTCTGTTTTTAACATGATCTGGCAGTTCCATAATTATTACCTATCTTGAATTTTATATTTTAGTTAAAAAATTTATATTAAAAAATAAAACTTTCAGTTTTTTTTTAGAAGTTCTTTACATATTATTTTTTAATGATTTGTAATTATACTTTCAAGAATCTCAAAAAACTCAGAAAATTAATTTTAACTTTTAGTTATAGGTGGAAGATTTTGAAGTCACAAAATGAATTAGGTGTTCCTATCCCTGCAAACAAACCATTAATTGTTAGAATAATTAAAAAGGTTACGAAAGAACAACGTGAATATGCACTTGAGAAGGTTGAGTATAATATGTTTTCATTTCCGGCAGATTTAATATTTGTAGATTTTTTATCAGACTCCGGCTCAGGTACTATGACGGATTATCAATGGGCTGCTCTATTTCATGGAGATGAATCCTATGCTCGTAATAAAGGATATTATGTTCTTTTAGATTCCATTAGAGATACATTTGAGAGAGGAGATAACCCAAAAAAAGTTATCAATTTAATCCTTTCTGGAGAAACTAATGTAAAAAAATTAATGGACGAACTTTACTTAACGAGTTACAAAGGAGGTTTTGTAAATGGTGGAGTCCATCAACTTACTCGACCAAATACTTTTATCGTGCCACAGGGAAGATGTGCCGAGCATTTACTTTTCTCGACTATTGCTCCGATTTTCAAGCTCAAAAATCCAGATGTAGAATATTTTATTCCCAACAATGGACATTTTGATACAACTGAAGCAAATATTGTTGCCAATGGGATTCAACCTATAAATTTATTTTCGGCAAATCTCATGGATAATTTTCCGTACGATGAAATGGATAAACGAAATCCTTTTAAAGGTAATATGGATGTTGAAACTCTAGATAATCTTATTCAAGATAAAGGTATAAATTCAATTCCATTAATTTATATAACCATTACTAATAATATTGCTGCTGGACAACCAGTATCGATGAAGAATATAAAAGAAGTCCATAAAATTGCACAAAAATACGATATTCCTCTCTTCTTCGATGCATGCCGATTTGCTGAGAATGCTTATTTCATTAAAGAATTTGAAAAAGGATTTGAAAATCGTTCAATACCGAGTATCGTTCAAGAGATGTTTTCCTATGCTGACGCCTTTACAGTTAGCTTCAAGAAAGATGGGCTTAGTAATATTGGAGGGGCTCTCTCTTTTAGAGATGAAGGTATTTTTCATAAAAAATTCTCCATTAATGAAGATATTGGAATAAAATTAAAAGAGAAACAAATTTTAACTTTTGGAAATGATTCGTATGGAGGTATGTCTGGCAGAGATATTATGGCTCTCGCAGCAGGTCTATATGAAATTGTGCAAGAATCTTATTTGAATGAAAGGAAATCTCAGGTTAGGGAATTTGCGAGAGCTCTTGCTCAAAATGGACTACCTGTTATTCTCCCTGCAGGTGGTCATGCGGTTTATCTTAATATGGATAAATTTTTTGAAGGTTTAGATATGAAATTAGAAAATTTTGGGGGTGTAGGATTTACCATTGAACTTCTTAGGCATTATGGAGTACGAGCTTGTGAATTGGGACCTTTTGCATTTGAATGGGATAAGAAAACTCCTGAGCAACGTAAGGGTATACTAAATTTAGTTCGCTTCGCAGTACCTCGGAATGTATATTCAGCTTCTCATATCAACTATGCTGTAGCGGCTATCACAGAACTTTACACAAATCGAGAAAAAATTCCAATGGTAAAAATTATTCGAGGGGCGGAATTACGGTTAAGACACTTTCAATCAGGCCTCCAACCTGTTTATAAAAATTAAAATTTTCTGAAAAATAATAATTAGATCTTAATAAAATTAAAATTGTTATATAATATTAACAAATCTTACTAAAAATTGTTTACATGAAGGGTGCATCAGAGTGCCTTATTTATGAGGGTTAAAACGCTATTGTAAACATAATTTATAATAATTTTTGAAGAAATACTAACCTTTTTAATAATTTTATTGTTGATATTTAAGTTTTTAACAAAATTATAAATTAATAAAATTAAGGTTAAACTAAAATATCTCCAATGAAAAAGTATTGAAATATGAAAAGAAAAAAAACCTAAAGCTCTAACATTCTTAACTTCTTGGAAATATTCTTCCTTCTCAGAATTCTCATGAAATCATCTTTTCTCCGCTCAAGGCGATTCAAGAAATGATCCAATTTATCAAAATTGTTAAAAAAAAACTCCTTGCCATCAGCCATTAACTTTACTCCTTTCTTATCGCTTTGGATAACTGCATAAATACCGCCTATCTCTGTAGTATGTTTAATATAAACTTTCTTTAAGTTTTCAGGTTTTTCATTTCCTTTCTTAGCATAAAATCCATTTTTTAGAAAATACGATCGAAACATACTCATTTTTCCACACACAACCTCTTTATTTTTAATTATGATGGGTCATCGAGATATACTTAACAATCTACTCGTTATAACCATCAATATATAGTTCTGAATAATATAAACTTAAGGCCAATTATAACATTGTGTAATATGCAAAGAACATATCACACAGATATTATGGTACTTTAATTCTATATTACACAAGAAGAAATGATTTCACATTCCTTTATAAATCATTAAGTAAAAAACCCAGAACTATTTACTAAAAATATTTTACTTGGGGTTAAATAAAAAAAATTTCAATTGGACTATCTAAGTTATTTTAATATCTTTCTGATACGAGGAGATACATAGTAAATACACATATCTAGATATCATCAGATTCTTAATTTTTAAAACTATATAAACTCAGAATGAGAATATATTTATAAATTAAAAAGTAGAAAAAGCATCAGAGAATTTTAAAAAAATGTAAGAAATTTTTGAAAAATTGAGTTTTCTACAATTCTAAGACAGTTTTATTCAAATTAGTTGTACTTTGAAGAATGTTTGTATCATCATAACGAAATATGTTTAAAACCATTTGAATTAATATGTAAACGTATAAATATATACCTGGTAATTTAGGGATATATTTTTACTAAAAAAAAAATAAGGATTGAAAGGGGTATAGAGTAAAATTGATTACAGAAATCGAATTTTTTACCGAAATTCTTGAAGATTTTGTTTGTATCGGGAAAATTGTTAAAGAAAATGAATTATGGAGGTCAAATTCAATAATTAAGTTAATGCAAATTTCACATGAAATGGAGAACCAAGAAATTGTTGAAGACGGTCTTAAAATAATACTCAATCTGAGTGAACTTAAAAAATGCGGAGAATTATTAGATTCGTACGAGAAAGATAGTTTTCCAATAACCGAGCTAATAGAACCTGAAAAAAAGTTACTTCTCTCAATTTTAAAATTAGAATTTACTTAAATTCTTTTTCAAATTCCCAGATAGAATCTTGAATAGTATGAAGATTTTTCACTACTTTTCCAGAGCTTTTTAACTCCATTTCTGAAGCATCAAATAATGTTTTTCCAAAACTGCTAGTGCGCGATGTTTAGTTTCTTCTATAATCCGTATAACATCTCCTTTTTTAATATCAGGATCTATTTTAGTTATTCCCGGACGCATTATATCCGCCCCATTAGTTTCTTGAGACATCGAAATTTTTTGGAAGCAAACCCAATTACTCCTCAAACAAGCGATAAGGAAAGTGGTGTAAGACAATGGGATGTCGCAAGTTCCAGTGATAAAACTAAAGTCTATACAGTGACAAAAAAGGCTGACGGGTCATTTGAATGTACGTGTCCTCAGTTCAGGTTTCGGAAAAAAGTCTGTAAGCATATTACTGAATGTAAAAATAAAACCTAGAGAATTATGATAAAGGATCATGGCGAAAAAACAATAAGTATAAAAGACCTCACTACAGGAGTGTCGCGAATAGCGCATAAACCTGGTGTCGTAAGAAATTATCAAAAACAAAGTTTAAATTTAACTAATTTTACTAAAATATCATATCTTTTATATATATTATGGGTAAAGAAAAGAAAATAAATTTTGTTCCTAAATTAATTAAGTATATTTTTAGAGAGGGAAAAAATTGGATCCAACTTTCCAGTGGTTTCAAAATAATTTAGATTTTATTTTTTTTGTTTACGGCCTTACTTTTTTAATTTTAGGGATGGCTGTTCTGCTTCAGGCAAAAAAGGAGAGTGACTTTAAGCTCGCAAGAATTTTATGGCTTTTTGCTTGCTATTGTCTTATACACTCAATTTCTGACTTTATTCAAATGTGGTTATTAACCAAAGGTACATATGATTTAATTCATTATTTTGCACAATTTTTAGCCTATCTCTCTTTCATTTTTCTTTTTGAATTTGGAAGAAGATTACTTGGATTGACAAATAAAAATGTTGACTGGAGGACCTTACCGATAATTTACTTTATCATCTTTTCCATCAGTTTATTACTTAACAATTTCTGGGTAACAATAGATATTCTGATAGGATATTTTGTTCGAGTTCCAGGTGGGGTTATGGCAGGAGTTGGTTTCTTTTTATATTACCATTCTGAAAAAAAAAACCTAACTCAACTCAATGTTAAGAAGTATTTTTATATAGCAGGAGCTGCACTCTTAGCATGGTCTTTTTTCTGTGGTATGGTTAGAATTAAAGGTGATTTTTTTCCAGCAAATATTCTTAATATTGAATCGTTCTTTTTGGTAGTAAATATTCCAGTCTATATATTTAGAAGCATTTGTGCATTGATTGTCTGTTGGACATTGATTGGTATTCTTAAGATTTTTAACTGGGAAGCAAAGGAAAGACTAAAAAAATCCAAAAGAAAGTTGGAAGACCAAAATGTAGAATTGGAAAATTTAAGCGAATTAAAATCAGAATTCCTTAGAAGAGCTTCGCATGAATTAAAAACACCACTCATCTCAATTAAAGGTTTCTCTGATCTTATTTTATCTTCATATACTGATCAATTAGATCCTGTTATTGTTTCAAACCTAAGAGAGATAAATGATGGGTGCGAACGACTTCAGAATATTATTAACAACCTCTTGAAAACCTCTCGATTAGAATCACCCGAATTGAAGCCAAAAGTACAAAAAGAAGATTTATCATTTCTCATTAAATTTTGTGTGCATGAATTACAAACCTTGGCAGAAAGAAGAAATCAAAATATTAAATTAGATATACAAGATGAAATATATGTAAATATTGAAAAAGAGGAGATTCACGATGTTCTTTCAAATTTATTAATTAATGCGATTAAGTACACTCCACCAATGGGTAAAATTGAAATAAAAACAGAATTAAAAAACGATTCTGTGGTTGTTTCGGTAATTGATAACGGAATTGGCTTTACTAACGAGCAGAAAAATAAAATATTTCAACAGTTTGGAAAAATCGAACGTTATGGTCAAGGGCTTGATTTAGGGATTGGTGGGACTGGTTTAGGGCTTTATATTTCAAAAAAAATTGTGGAATCGCATGGTGGGAAAATCTGGATGGAGTCTGAAGGGAAAAATAAGGGGGCTTCATTTTACTTTACTCTGCAAACTGTTAAATAATAAATATATTATGTTTTTTTCTGTAATACAAAGTAGTCTCTTACAATGAGATTTTTCTTAAGTAAATTTTTTACGTTAAATAAGGAGAAATTTGACATGATTAATTTGACTTGGGAGAAAAAATAATTAAATGTTACTTGAAATGTGAGAAACTTCAAAATTATCAAAACGATACCCACTTCCTTCTCTCATGTTTGGAAATTGTTTCCTCACCTCTTCAAGTATGTCTGTACAAGTTCCTTCGATTGTAGGAAAAGTAGGATGAAAACCATCTTTACGAATTTTATATTAACTCCTGAATTTATAAAAGAAATTTAAATTAAAGAATAAATTCAGTAGGTCTTTGAATTATTTTAATTAACCAAAAAAAAGTAGAAAGGAATCTACGAAGAATAGTAATTAGTGAGTTTAAGGCTAAAAGACCTCAGAGCGTCAAACTTTTACGGATAAAACCAACTCAAATATTATCTAAAGGAAGCATACTAAAAACTTTGAGTATATGCCAATCCCAGAACCCTTATTATGCGATTGTGGAACAGCATCAAGATAAAGCGTATGTACTTTTATATTCCCGTAATGGAGATCGTCAAGGGGGAAAAGAAATAGACTTAACGAAAGAGCAACTTAAGTGGATCAAGAAAAATTAGATAAACTTATTGATTTAGAAACAGATTTTATTAATTAATATAAGTTGTTAAGAAATCCTTCTACTAAAATTAAATAAAAAGTAATTAACATAATTAATTGAGGGTATTTTAAATTTTTTCTTTTTGGCTAAAATTTAAAAATCATCAATTTAAGACCGACAATAATCATGGGTATATCAATTGTTTTAATGTCGGAAGAGACCGGAAGATCTTTTTTGAATAAAAATCGAATTATTGTCTATTTTTGATGAGAAAATTATTGTTTTTGATCATTTTTTCAATTCTATTCAATCCGACAAATTTCGACGTGATATAGATGAGATTTTTGTCGCCCTAATTTTAAAGATTTTTAATTTTTAATTCATTATTTTAATTTAAAAATTCACTCAATTAGTGATTCATTCAAATTGAGATCGAGAAGATATCAAATAAAGAATTAATTGCAAATAATGATACATACTAAATCGTAATTAGGTGCCAAAATAGGACATGTCAATAAAATATGGCGATTTAATCGAAAATAATGTTATATCAAAAAAAGATTTTAAGAGGTTACTTAATGAAAAGAAAATTAATACTCTTAAAGAGCGAAGAAAGAATCTTAAAATCTTTAAAAGCCTGTCAGATACTCGAAAATTCATTATTGAGAATTTTTCTCAAAGTCTCAGTGAAGTATCTAGACAAATTTTAACCGATTTTAGCCAAATTATTGCTAATTCAATAGATATTAATGTGGTCTTAAGACCAATAACTACATTATTTGCTGAATTTTCTCAAAAATTAGAAGAAATCATACCAAAAAAATGGGTAAATAAATTACTATCAAGTTTAAACGATATTAAGAAGCTACATACAAAGAAATTAATATTCACATTTTCAATTTTTAAAAAGCAATTATTAAAATATAAGAAAAACGCGGATAAAAGATTAATAATATTTAGTGAATTTATTCTCTATTTGAGTTCTATATTTGAAAACTATACAAAAAAGCTAATAAAGCTATTTAAAGGGCAACACGATAGTCTAAAAGAGATAATATATCGACCTGATCTCAAATCAAGCATGAAAGAATTTTATAATCCCGTAGAAATAAATTTCAGTAGATTATTTGGATATTTATATAATATAGTAGATAATATTAAGCATGAAGATCAAAAATTTCTTAAAAGATTTTCAAAATATTCATGTTTGGATTTATTGAGGGAATCCACTGAGAAATCAATCTCAAACTATTTAGGATTAGAATATTCTGCTGTGAAATCTTTTTTCTTGAGACATCGAAATTTTCTGGAAGAATTTATTATTTTTTCAAATGGAAAGCCAACTATTTATTCACTGAAAATTAAAGGTGAAAAATTAATTTCTAAAATATAATATTTTAAAAATTTTTATCAATCATTTCAATTAGAAGAATGTGTAAATTGTTATTTTAATGTTAGAGAAAAGTGTATTGCCAATTCTCCTAATCAATGTTCTATTATCAAAAAAAAGGCATATCAACATCTCTAAGTAAAAAGTTAATTAAAATATAGTTAAAAGATTTTTATTAGTTAATTATATTATTTTACATGAAATGAATATTAAGCAAAGACATTTTATCAAATCTACTGAAATCAAAGTTCTGAGAGAAAAAATTAAGGAACAATATGATCAAGAATTTGCAAATAAAATATTCCCAAAGAAATGTCATATTGAATTAATTTTGACTGAAACAGATGATATATTATACGCTGTTAATAAAGATTTAATTTTATGGAAATCTAAAGAACATGGATTTATCCCAGTTTTAACACAATTATTAGAAAATAAAATTACACTTAAAACAGTTATTGTAGATATGGGGGCAATTAAATTTATTACAATAAATAGAGCAGATATTATGAGACCTGGGATAACAAAAATAGATCCAAACATAAGAAAAAATGATATCATAAGAATTTGTGATGAAACTCATAATCAAACTTTGGCTGTTGGAAAATCAATATATGATGCGGAAGAAATGGAGAGAATGAAAAAAGGAAAAGTTATTTATAATTTACATACGATAAAGGATGATATTTGGAAGTTCGCTAAAGAATTTTAAAAATAATCTAAAATCCTTACAGGTATTATTATCTCCAAATACTCTCATAGTATCAATTTATGCTTTAATTAGTTATTTAATTAGATTAAAAGCATATGATTTACAATTTTTTGCATTTATCTCGTGAAAAAGGTAAATCATCAAATTTCAAAATAATAAAACGAATTCAACTTCATAAAGAATAATTAACATTTTTATATTGGAATTTCATTAATTAATTATTAAAAATAGAAAATATTCAAATAACAAATTAAGAATTATGACCGAGAATAATAAATCTAATGAAGAATTAATTTTTCATGAGAGAGCAGACTTAATTTTTAAAATAATCGTTATTGGTGATCCAGCGGTTGGCAAATCGAGCCTTTTGAGAAATTTCTCCGGTGAGAAATTCGAGTACGAGTATCTTAGTACGGTTGGCGTCAACATCGTCAAAGAGCAAGTCACAATAAAGGATAGTGCTGGCAAGGATGCATTAGTTTCTTTAATGTTGTGGGATATAGCTGGACAACCTCAATTTTACATGCTCCACAGACCGTATTTTAATGGAGCAGATGGAGCAATGCTAGTCTACGATACTACTCGGTCTAGCTCTTTCAGCAATATAAATAATTGGTGGCAAACTTGTATAAAATACGGACTTAGCGCTCTTCCTCGGGTTTTAGTAGGCAATAAAATAGATTTGAAAAATGAGCGAAAAATCATTCTTCCCATGGCGGATCATTTATCTCAGAAAATTAACGCACCGCTTTTTGAAACATCGGCTCTCACAGGAGAAAATGTTCACTTAATTTTTCAGAAAATTGCTCAGTCTACTTTTCAATCAAAATTAGAAGAGTAAGTATAATGTAATACAAAAATCCAATTAACAACACTCTCAAGAGATTTATATTTAATTCAGAAGTTAGTTTAAAGTGCGTTATATTTTTTTAAAAATTTTCGGAGTAGTTTATCTTTATCAATTTCTTCTTTAGTTCGCTTTTCCACTAAATGCGAATGGCCTATACACATATAATTGTAACATTCTAAACAAATCCAACCACCTAACCATGGAGCCCAACCGTAATAGATCTACATCCGAATCTATACTTTTCTTTTTTTTAATTTTAAATATGAATGATTTTAGAAATTTAATATTGTAGAATCCTATTATTATCTAAGTTCATAATATTATGAACTAATTTAAATCCTAAGATTAAGAGACATGTTAATTTTGCAAATAAAACTAAGTTCACAATGTTATGAACTAATTTTTTTAATCAATTTATGAATAGGAAAAACAATTGAAGGCAAGAGAGAGAAGAACAAATCTCAAATTCACTTCACAATATAGGTATTACAAGGCGTATGGATACAGGAACAGGCTCTCACAGGAGAAAATATACACTTAATTTTTCAGAAAATTGCTCAGTCTGCTTTACAATCAAAATTAGAAGAGTAAATATAAAATAATAAAAAAATCCAATTAACTATACTCTCAAGAGTTTTTATATTTAATTTAAATTTGAAAATCAGAATCTAGTTTAAAAATCATGAGGTTTAAATAGTTATTAGTTTACATTCCAATAACAACTTTGATCACTATTAACTCTTTTCAATGAGAGAGAGAAGAACAAGTAAAACATTGTCAGCTTATTCTCTATAAAACCACTTTTCTTCAAATCTCTCTCAATTTATTGCCATGCACTAAAAAGGGAAGAAATTGAATTGTTAGAGCTTATTAATCCAAAAGACGATTTTTTCTTTTATTGATTCTTTTAAGTCCTCGCTAAAAGTATCAACTCCGTCTAACTTTTTCATAAATTGGGCGATTTCATAAAGAATTCTATGCCCACCTTTGAAAATAAAGATATCTTCTTTGATATTTTCAAGACGTTCGATCACTGGCTCTGGTTCATTAATTTCATATACCTTATTTTTTAAGTCATTTAATTGATTAATAATAGATTGCTTTTTAATAGTTGCTGATGCATCTCGTTCGACCTCTTCGTTTACGATTTCTTTGGGACGAAATGAAATATTTGATTTTTGTACTAAGGATCTGATTAAATCAAGTTCAGCCTCAAGTATTTTTTGATTTTCGATAATACTAGTTAATTGTGGTGTTAAAGCTTTAATTTCGATTGTAGCTTTATTTAATTCATTAATTTTATCCGTTAGCATATTTATTTGTGAATTAGTCTGCCCCATTTTTGTAATAATATCAAGTCCAAATTTCTCGAGTACTAAAGTAAATTTATCTAATTTATCATTAGCTTCTTTTATAAATTGGCCGATTTCCTCATTAATTAAGTTATTTGAGTCTTCCATCGATTTCTCTATCTTTCTTTACTATGTTTTTAAAGATATATATCTAATTTTTTTCAATTCTTATTAAATTAATATAATACTTTTATAAAAAACTTCTCAACTAAAGGAACTTAAGATGTAATTTATTGCTTCTAAAGTTCTCTTAGTCGATGGCTTGCTAATTTAGGAATTCGATCTCGTGTGAATGCACCCTTATAATTAGTTGTTCCTATTCTTCGAAAACTTCGAGGTGTTTTGAAATCGTATAGATTTTTGAAGATTATTTCTTTTGAAAAAGGATTTGACCTTTTATCTTATTCTCTTTTTATTAATAATTGTATCCTATTTTCCAGATTTATATGATGGGAATATTTTTACATTTAATAATAGAAAAGTAATAAAAAAACAGCATTTAACAACTTGCTTTTTAGAAGGATTATTATGAAGCATAGAAGAAAATAATAGAGAATAGAAGAATATAATTAATTCGATACTTTAGAGAATCTATATATTATATGCAAAAAATCAATAAACAAGAAATAACTATTTAAGATTGTGAAAATAATAAATTTTTAAAACCTTGCGTGGAAAGGTTGATTCAATACATAAATATATTAACGAAAGACGGAAAATCATTATTATTCAGGAATTATGGAAGTTCTGATGTAGATAGGGATTTGCTAGCAGGATTTTTAAGTGCTTTTTCGGGATTTATGAAGGAGATTAGTCAAAGTGATATCAAGAGTACCGCAACAGAGGAGTTTAAGTATTATTACACAATTATAGATACAATTATTATTGTAGTTTGCGCTGATTTAGAAGATGATGATGCTACAGTCAATTCTAAAATCTTAAGTATAAGGACTAAATTCGTTGAAAGATATGGGGAAATTGTTGCAAGCGAAAGCTGGGGTGGGAACCGCTCTATTTTTGTTGAGTTTGAAAAAAAACTAGATAAAATAATTCTAGGAGCAATAAAGGTTTCCATAATTGGTTTTGGAGGTGTAGGGAAAACTACACTAACTAGATTAATTTGTGGAAAAAATGTAGACCTCGAATATATTCCGACAATTACAGCAGATATAGCTTCCTATGAAGGAGATGAGTTTAAACGGACTTTAACTTTATGGGATTTCGCAGGACAATCCCAGTTTAGAAGTTTGTGGAAGAGTTTATTGGAAGGCACACATATCACGCTCCTTGTTACTGACTCAACTTTTGAGAATATTAACAATTCTAAAGAAATTATACATGACATTTTAGACAAGTTTTATCAAGATAAGCTAATAATTGGGATTGCCAATAAACAAGATTTACAAAACAGGTTAACACCAGAATTTTGTGAAAAAATTTTATCAAGTGAAAATCGAGTCATAAAAACGTATGGTATGGTTGCGATTGAATCAATGTATCGAGATAAGATGCTAGGAATATTGAAGGAAGCTATAAAAGAAATTTCATAAATTTTTTGATAAAACAAATTTTTATTAATTCCCAATCAAATATTTGGTGAACATTCTGATTGATTATGAAATTGAAGATATAAAATTTGAGCAATTAGAAGAAGGAATAAAAATCTTAAAATTGCCTGAATTAACAGAAGATGAAAAAAAAATTATAGATCCAATTGTAGCCCCTACTTCTGGCTTGAGAATTCAAATTTTAGATGTTAATAAAGAAGGAGATAAAGAAAGTTATATATTAACTAAGAGAAAACTCTCATTATTCCTTAGAATTTTTAAAGCTATTAGTCAAAAATTCAAAGAATTAAAAGCGGATCAAATTTTAAAAATTCTAATATTTACAGATAACAGGCCAAGTAAAGATATTTTGCTAAAGTATTGCTCTCAAATTTTTGCTTATGACGGATATGAAGTCTATTACCAAAGGGATGACGAGGGTAAATCCAGAATCTCTTCTCCATATGGCGCTGCATCAGTTGTATTGTTTGATGAAATTAACCTTAGTATTATTTTAACAGCAAGTCATAATGATTTATCATGGAATGGCATTAAGGTTTATATCGATTACCCTATACCTCTTTCCGGCGATATTTTTAAAGATATATCTAAAAAAGCTTTAGAGTTCAAGGAAGTTCTACTAAAACCGTTTGATCCAATTTTAACTGATGCTGAGAAGAAAAATAATTCTTATACGAAACAACTACTTTCAAAGATTTTAGAGATTAAGAGCCTAAAGAATAAAAACATCATAATTTGGCCCTATTTAGGAAAAGCAAGAGGTATTGTAAATCTGTTCAAAGAATATGGAGCCAATGTAACTGTAATCGAGGAAATAATCAACCCACCAAATCCTATAAAGGAAGTTAGAGAGGAGAGATTACAAACAATTATGGCTCAAACTAATTCAAATTTAGCTTTATTACTTGATGCTGATCGCGATAGAATTGCTTTATATGTAAAACAGAATGGAGAATTTTTCACTTATATTCCAAATGAGATATATTCAGCAATGCACAACATTCTAGCAAAGGATTATAATAAAAAAATAATAAATTTGAGAACAATACCAAGTGATTTAAGAGGGGACCATACAAGTTTTTTAAATATATTAACTGGAGTAGGATATAAACATTTAGGTGTAATATTATATTTCCTTTTTGATACAGAAGTCGATCAATCGAAAATAGATAAGGCTATACTTTATTACGAAGATGAGAACAGAAATTTAATTAAATTTAATAATCCAACTCCTCTTAGACAACATGTAGTTAAACTGTTAGAGAATCAAAATATAGAGAAGGAAACTTTATTAGTTGTCGCCTGGGAAGAAAGCGGAGGCCATACATTGAATATAATGGAGGTGTCAAAAAATAATAAAAAAGGAGAATATGAATTTTCAATGGATCTACCGCTCATCGCTGACAAATATCCAGTGCCAGCACTGGTGTTAATAGCAGAATTAATATGTCGTGGCCACATTATCTCAGAATCGATTGATTGGTCCATAATGGGTATAAACCGTACTATTCCTGCTGTAGATGAAGAAAAAGTTAAAATTATGACCAATTTTGAAAAAAATGACAATTCTAATATTAACATAAATAATAAAGAATATCAAGTACGTGCATTATCAGATAATACTGGTAAACTAGATATTTATCAGTTAAAAAGTAAAGATTCTACTCTCTACTTCAGACCCAGCGGCACGGGACCTGATGTGAGATTCTATATTTTTGGTAAACGAGAAACTCATTTAGAAGAAATACATAAAGTTATGAAATATATAGAACATTATTATAAATAGAATTCTTTAACTCTGAGAATTAAATTCCAGAATAAATGAAATGAAAATTTATAGTCATAGTTAAGTAGTGGCAAGAAAAAGTCGAAAATTAAATAATACCCACGTTTCTCATATGCTATAGGATATAATGGGATATCTTCTTCTTTTTTTAAAATATTTACAATAACTTTTAATATTTGATATTCATTTTATGGAATGTTTCAATATTATGAGTGTAATATCATGAAATATAGAATTTTAGGAAAAATAGGATATAACATTTCGGAGATATCAATTGGGGCATGGCAATTAGGAGGTAAATGGGGAGAATCATTCGATAAAACTATAGCTCAAAATACATTATCAACAGCAGTTTCAAAAGGAATCAATTTTTTTGATACTGCAGATGTATATAAAGAAGGCCAAAGCGAACACTTTTGTGGTATTTTTTCAAAATCCACTAAGGAAAAAGTATATGTTGCGACAAAATCTGGAAGGCGATTAAATCCTCATAATGCTAAGGGTTATAATGATGAAAATATTAGAAAATTTGTTGATGATAGTCTAAAAAACATGGAACTTGAAACAATTGACTTACTACAACTTCATTCTCCTCCAACAGAAGTATTTTATAGACCAGAAGTGTTTAATATTTTAGATTCTCTAAAAGATGAAGGGAAAATTCAGAATTATGGAGTAAGTGTAGAAAGAGTTGAACAGGCATTAAAGGCTATTGAATTTCCAAATGTATCAACAATACAAATTATTTTTAATATGTTTCGACAAAGACCAAGCGAATTATTTTTTAAGGAAGCTAAAAAGAAAAATATAGGTATTATTGTTCGTGTTCCATTAGCGAGTGGGTTATTAAGTGGAAAATATACAAAGGATACTGTTTTTAAAGAAGGAGATCATAGAAATTTCAATAGGAAAGGAGAAGTATTTGATCGTGGAGAAACCTTTGCGGGCGTAGATTTTGAACTTGGATTAAAAGCTGTTGAAGAGGTAAAGAACGTCTTTGGAAATCCTGAAAATCTTGCCCCCTATGCTTTACGTTGGATTTTAATGAATGATGCTGTCTCTTGTATCATTCCTGGTGCAAGTCGATTATCACATGTGGAATCAAATATTCAAGCTTCAGATTTAGAACCTCTATCAAATGATCAAATGCTTCAAATTCAAGAAATTTATGAAAAATATATTAAAAAGACAGTTCATCACTTTTGGTAATGTTTTTCTATACTAATAGATATAGGTTTGAAGATTAAACCTAATCACTAGTTAACAATCCATGAAGCATTTTAAATTTCGTAAATCTCCTATACATTTCAGAAAAATTGTTTTTAATCTATCTTCTTCCCTTAATGTTAAATATGCATCTAAATCATAATAGCCTAGTTTTCTGTTACTCAATTCATTAGTAATTAGGTTTAATATTATCAACTATTTCTTTATTCTCCAAAGGTTTTAATAGAGCACCGCACATGATACAGAGGTTACTACATTTTAAATCATCTAAATTAATACATAAGCTACAATAAGGACATCTTAAATAAAGCTTCATATGTATTTTTCTAAGATTAGATATTTAAATTCCAATAGAAAATCTAATAAAAAGAAGAAAAAGAAAA
>SDBT01005417.1_pt1 | contig 21422 bp, 34 predicted proteins | sample 2277101 | NCBI WGS metagenome assembly SDBT01 (sample SAMN10404973, study PRJNA504765) | marine sediment metagenome | isolation source: marine sediment core GS10_PC15, 103 cmbsf | place: Arctic Ocean: Southern Knipovich Ridge | collected 2010
AGTAGATTATCTGCATAACCAGACGACCTTCTGAATTGTCTTGCTTCTTGGGTCGGTTGAAAGGGTAACTTCTCATAATGGAAAGAGGCGAACCAGACAACCCCAAGTTAACCGGCCCGCCCCTTCTCCTTTATATACTACAATACTATCCTTAGCATTAAACCACCTCGAACATCTCTCTTTACTCCATCATCAATCTCTCCGAGCATAGCTTCACCCCATACTCTCACTCCTAACGGGCCGAATAGATTATCCTTGATAACTTCTACTCCACCATAGGTGTTACCCTTGCCAGTGAAAATATCACCTAGCTGATCTGCGACATTATTACCGTCCTCTGCCAAAGCCGGACAAGAGCTTCCACCCATTACTAAACCTAACACGATTGCAATCGTTAATACTTTCATTTTTTAATCACCTCGCTTCCTTTTTAGAATTATCTTCCAATAATGGTTGAGGGCAAATCTGGGAATTTAATTATTGGCTCGCCTTTAATCTCTGCACCATCAGGCCATTTAGCAGAACCAATCCCTCTTATTGCTAATGTACCATCATCTTTTCTAGTGGCTATTGTGCTACAGCCACACATACCTAATAATAATATACCAATAAGTAAGCACTTCATCTTATCTCCCTTATCTCCTCTTTTCTCCTATTCCACCCTCTCCAGCCAAAAACTCTAACGCATTTGTGCATTAGCCACCTCTTGAATCGGTTTACTCCTAAGACCTTCATCGCTTCCAGGAAAATGCGATCTGACTCTTTCCTTGTCCGTGTCTGGGTATAATAAAGGAGGTCATGGAGGACTGCAGCTGGTGCATACTTCCCTAAAGGCCCACCAATCAAGCTCCAGGCAAACTTAGGGATTGAGGCCCCGTCTGTTTCATAGCCTTTAGGAATACTGATAGTATCATTAGAGTCTTCTGAACCAACGTAATACTCAAAGGCTACTGTTGTTTTGTAGAGTTTATAATTGGGAGGTATAGCTTTTAATGGGGGAACTCTAGTAAAACTACTCATATCATATACACCAATATTGCACATCCCAAAGCCACAATAATAAACTCAATCATTTGTCCTCTCCTCATAAAGCATATATTTCATTAGATCGTGGAAAGCATCTATCATCTTTTTATTTTTTCTACACCGTGGACAAAGGGCATCTTTAAGAACTTTTAGTTTTTTAAGCGCTTTTGTCCTGTAGGTAATAGGTGGATCGTTAGGAAGCGTTATGCCTTTAAATTTATTCATTATCTTGCCATCATTTGTCTATTCAATTCTGTAACTGAGGTAGTGAGTTGTTCTAAAAGAACTGTCTGTTTGATAGTGACATTCTCATTTGTATCAATGTCCTCTACATTTTTTTCAACCTTAACCTCTACTTCCTTAACCTCTGTCTTATCGGCCTTCTTTTCAACCTTGTCGCTAAACCAACCAAAGATACTGAAGAACCCGAACAAGGCAGTAAGTGATATTCCTATCAACCAAATTTTCATTTTATCACCCCGTTCATTAAGAGAGTGCCTCTTATTAACGCTCCCACAATAAGCACAATCCACAAGATTCTCACACTCCAGGTAAGCCACCTTACATCACCTTTTAAAGCAATAAGGGTATCTAACTTGCTAAATAGTTTATCAAACTTGTCAAGGTTCTCCCTGTGTCTTTGCTCATGGATTTCCTTGCTCCAGTGCTTAATTGCCTCAAAAAGTTCAGTTAAGTCGCCGTTCAAAATTATCTCCTCAGACTTGAGTTATTTGTTACTTCTATGGCTATTTGTTGTTCGGGTGCAAAGCCCATTTAATCCTCCATTATAAAAATTACTTGAGGTGCGGCTGCTACTACTACTGGTGCTAATCCATTATCCATAAGGTCATTTATTTCGGTTGAGGATAGTTCTCTATCAAAAATAGCACTCTCATCTACATCTCCAGTGAATTGAAAAGTTGCAACAATACCTATAAAAAGTGTATCTGCCAAATCATTCACTGCTCCTGTAGTCAAAGTTATATCCTCAGTTCCATCAATATATCCTAAAAATTGATTATTGGTAGCATCTAATGTAATGGCTGTATGAACCCAATTACCACTATCTATAGGTATGCTCCCTGAATCAAATTCATCGTCAGAGCCATCATCTATTTTTATTAACATAACATCATTAGCCGAACCTTGACCTCGTGCGTACCAACCTGTACCTAAATTAGTTCCCCAAATGTAATTATCAGAACCACTGGTAGTAGTTCTTATCCATAATACTCCAGACCAATCTTGAACATCAGCACTGAAATCCATAAAAGAGCCACAATCTATATGGTCAGTACCTGCATCAACTGTATAGTAGCCTGTTGAAAACCCCCCTGGTGGAGGACTTGCAGTAGCAAAAGTAGGTGCATCAACCAAATCAGCCGTATTGCCATTTCCCGAACTATCTGGTTCGGGGTCAGTATTAGCATCGAAAAGCCAAGCAGCCTGACAGTTGGCATCATTGTAATCTACATTTATCCCTGCCCAAACAGGAAAGCAGATTAAAAGAAACGCTATCAGAAATTTACTTATGTTCATCTTTTGTCGTTCCTGTTGCTGGGATTGTTATATCTAAATCATCTAAATAAAGGTCTTTAAGAGTATAAGTGATATTTACTATTGCATCTGCTCCTATCGCATTGTCTTGTTGAGTAATAAAATCATTTATCATTTCATCTTTTCGGTTGATTAAGGTAACTGAATTTTCTTTAAGATAATATTTTGTAATAATTTTAACGTGCCATTGTACATCTGCTTCTACTTTTGCCTTTGAGAAATTACGATGACTATACCTCGTTACGCCTATGTGTTTCGTTCCATCGGGATAGGTGTATTCTGAGGTTACTTTAATTTTAGGATTTTCGTTGATTATTTCCTTTTCATAACTCACAACTCTCGCTGTTACGTCGGCAAACACAAAAGTTGAGATTAAGCAAAAACCCAAAGCTAAAATAAAACTTCTCATATCTCCTCCTCAATCGTAATCGTAGGTTATGTCATAATTCGCTTGGGTTATATTAGAATCTGGGTCTCCATCTAAGCGAATAAATACAGCTTTATTTGCAGGAACATTGGCATTATCAAATCCTGAAGAGATTGAGGTAGTTCCTGAGGTTGTAGTTAGGTCATCAATAATTACAGCAGAAGGATGAGCAATAAAAACATTAGCATACATTAAATCTACCGCTAATTCCTTAGCGGGGTCGGCATCTAAAGTAACCTCTATTTGGGTAATCGTAACAGCAGCATCTGTCTGAGGCCAAATACAAAATGTTTCATCTGTATCAAATAAGGCATTAGGGTCAACAAGGTTAAACCGCAGATGATGATTCAAGCCAGCCAAATTTGCTGGAACGACATCCCCATTAACTTCCAATCCTGCTGTTGCTACAATGTGATCGGTGGTAAGAGTATTAGTAGTTTTGTTAAAGACAAGATTTGTATCACCTTCTATTGTTCCATCATTGAATAATATCTGTGTGTTTGAACCTGCACCTGTTACAGTGATATTTCCCACTATATGGGCATCCTGACCCATATAAACATTTCCCGTTCCTTTAGTATATACAAAAGCTCCAGCACCACCTATAACTCCTGAATCATTGAATTGAATCTGTGTATCAGCACCCCCTGCTGCGGCTGCACCTGCTGCCCCTGTAATAGTTAAAATATCACCCGATATCTTTGTTGATACAGTGCCCCCTCCAGAGACAGTCAAAGTATCAGTTGTAGTATCAGCAGTTGTAGAGCCTGAATCACTTGAGATGGTTTCCCAAAGGTTTTGATCTGCTCCTCCACCAGATGTCATAAAATCTACCCCTTGTTGAGCAAAAGCAGTAGAACAAAACAAAACTATTCCAAATATTAAGATTCGCCTTCCCATACATCCACCTCCGCTGAACCACCTGATGTAATTGCATTAATAGCTCTAGCTGCGTGTTTTCCATTGGCTATATAGACCTCATCCTCAGCCAACTCAAAATCACCTGTTGTAGCAGTAGACTCATTAGTTAAAAAACAAGCAGTTGAACTTGTATTCTTGATTAAAAGAGATGTTCTATCTGTATCAGCTACAACAATAGAAGTCGAAGCTCCAGTTATAGTCACAGACTTAGCATCAGCAAAACATAAAGTTGTCCAAAGACATAAAAGTATCAAAAATGTAACTATTCTCATTTTTTCCTCCTTAATCTTTATTAAAATACACTTGACAAAATCTCTAATTGTGATATAATTATATTGCTTGCAAGAAGTGGCTTTTTTGTGTCTAATAATGGGCTTTTAGTAAGCGTTAAAAAGTTTAACCACTTTTTGTAAGCAACGCTGAAAGAAGCCCTTTTCAATAGGACAATAAAATGAGAGATAGATTGGGACGACTTATTAAAGGACATCATATGTCTAAAGAAACTAAAGAAAAGTTGCGTCTTGCTCATTTGGGTAAACCACATCTTGCAGGTTCTAAAAATCCTATGTGGAGAGGTGGAAAAAGTATTGTAGATGGATACATTTATATTTATCAACCCAATCATCCTTTTGCAACAAAAAAACATAAAAACAATAAAAGAAAAATCTATGTCCTTGAATCTCACCTTGTAATGGAGAAATATCTTGGAAGATACCTTAAGCCTCCAGAAGTAGTTCATCATAAAAATGGAAATAGAATGGATAACCGAATTGAAAATCTTAAACTTTTTCCTAATCATGCTGTTCATATTAAAATACATCCTCGCAAACGTAATGAACTTGGTCAATTTATTTAAGGACTCGGAATGGGCCTTTGGTTAAGTTTAGCTAATTGTTTCTCAATTCTTAAAAGAGTATTAGGATTATCAATTGAGGTAACTCCCTCAGCCTGAAGTTCCTCTAAGACTTGTAAGGCTCTTAAAAGAGACTCCCTTAGTTTCTCTAACCTTTGTTTGCTTCTACGTTTCTTTGCTCTTTTACCTATTGTGGGCATTACTTGTGCCATATTTCCTCCTCATTCTATTTCATAATAAGTTGCTGTAAAAGATATATCCTTAGTTGCTCCAGCCTTATTTGTTATTCTTCCTAAATAATTAGTATTTCTGGCTAAAACCCATTCATTCCTCTCAGCCGCAGAACCCCCTACAGTTTTATTACCAACACCTCCAGGAAATAGACCTGAGAATAAAGCTGTTCCTGCATCGCTAACCGTGGGAGCTGTGGTAACTGTAGCTGTGGTAACAATACTACTATCTCTAGCTCTATTTAAAGGAGTTACTGTTGTTCCTGCCGCAGAAAAAGTGGGATTTTCATAAAGAAAAGTCCACGCCAGCCCTTCAGAAGAACCTTCAAAAGTAATATGAAGTTCGCTAGATCCAACCTGAATTAAAAAATCTAAATTTGCACCATCAGCTACATTATCAACAAGGGTAGATATGGCAAAAGCATTACCCTGATGGATTTTATAATGTAAAGTAGTGATAATACGAGAAGAAAGAACCCTAGCCATTATACTCCTGGGGGATTTGGTATGGGTCTATTCTCTGAAGGAAGTCTACCCATTGATTTTCTTAATCTTCCCAATCCATCATCATTTCTCTCTTGAGAGATTATTTCAACATTAGAGACCTTAATCCTCATACTTTGGTTTTCTTCATTCTGAGTTAAGGATTTAACTTTACCTTTTATCTCTAAGGTTACATTTCCGTTAATGTCTAGGTTCTCAAATCCATCAATTTTAGGCATATCAATGAATACTGTGGGTACTTGTTCTACTGATTCAATTAGTGGCATTATACCCTCCTATTTTAATTTTGTTATTGACAAATCCTTTTGGCTATGGTATTGATTAAGTATGAAACTTATTAAAACTCTATTTTCAATGTTAGGGGCATTAATACTTTTTATTCTTTTCTTATTATTCTTAGGATTACTTGGTCTTTATCCAACCCCTTATTAATCATTTAGCCAATTCTCTTATTACACTATCTGATAAGATTTTCTTCCTTCTCATATCTAATAAAAATTGAATCTTTTGGTCTTGAGTATCAAATCTTTGAATTACTTGAAGTAAATATTTTGCTCTGGCCTCAGTTGGTAAGGCACGCACAAATCTGTCAATAGGTTCATCACCAGTATCTTTTCTAATCAAATCCATAAAAGCCCTAAAGTCATCAAGTTTACCAACAAACTCAGTTCTTAAAAAATCCTGTCTTTGTTCTACGGGAAGTTTCTGGACCTGTTCTAAAATACGGAGAGCATTTCTCTTTGCTATTACTTTCTTATCCCTTGAGGCTCTGGAAACTTCATCTGCTATATCAAACAATTCCTCTGTTGCCCCTCCACCGAAGGCTCCTGCAAATCTTCTTGGTACCCCTAATCCTCTTCCAAATTCGCCACTTACCAAAGCGGGAAGCTCTCGTCCCAAACCACCAAACAACGTCCCTAAAGCATTTTGCAATTTGAGAGGAGAAACCCCTGTTGCTTGGCCTAACTTGACTAATAGCTTTGGTGTCTTGGTGGTAAATTCTTCTCTGGGAGAGACTCCTTCCAACCTTCTGGGAACAATAGGACGGCCTGTAAATAAATTTACTCCCGTTACTGTTTCTGCTACTGCTTTAGCTGGAGGAGGTAATAAACCACTAGCTAATACTCCGGCTGAAAATTTTCCTTCTCGTTCAAAACCTACAGGAGAAAGATCAGATAAAGTTTCAAGTGCTAATTCCTGAAAATCCTTCTGTTGAGTTCCCCTCATCCATTCAAGAAAGTTCTCTAAAGGGTTACCAAATAACCTACCAAAATCTCCTTTGGGAATTTTAGCAACATTAAGCCATTTTTTATCTTCATCTTTATCTCTGCCAAAAATAAAGATAAAATTTCTATCTTTCTCAAATTGTGAAATATCATCCCAAACATCAGGAAAGAATTTAGTATTCCAGACATAAGTTGCTGCTAGGGGAGCAGCTACCATACTTGAAGCAAGCCAAGCAGTTCTTGTAGGGTTCTGTTTTACAGCTTTAAATACATTTAAAGTCCCTTGTAAACGAGCATTAAGAAAAGGTACCCACATATTAGCAAGTTTCATCTTTGTTCCCATCTTAGCGAAATCTATGGTAGCATTACGGGAATTAAAAGCTGCTTCTGGAACCCTAAGACCTTTTCTTAAACCTCTTTGAAATACACCTACTCTTGTAGAAAGTTCCGATGTCTCAGCTATTTTAGTAATCCATTTAAAGGGATTAAGTCCTGTAATTACTTTTCTACTTAAAGAAGGAGCAAGTTCCCTTACTCCTGTAGGAGTAGTTCGTCTAAATCTTGTAAAGAAACCACTGAATCCAGCACCACTTTCATTGTATAGTTTAAACATATTGTCTTTTTTTAAAACTGAAGCAAAACCTTTTACCCAATCTCTTAGATTAAAACCTACCTTTGATACTAACTTGGCAGTCTGGAAATCCCGTATAACATTAGGAACAGTAAATGGAAGATTTAACTGAGTAGCACCTGCTCGTAATGCTCTTGAACCAAGCGTAGCAAACCTTGTAATGAAATCCATATTTTCGGTAGATAAACCTTTTACAGCTTCTGCTACATTTTGAGGTATTGAAAAATCTCGTTTTATTCCATCAAAAAATGCAGAAAATCTTTCAAATCCTGCTGCTGGTTTTTGTCCTGACTTTAATGGTTTTATCCACTCAGCTACTCGTGAATCAAACTTTCTAAGATTAATTAACTTTTGAGCTACCTTATTTCTTTCATTTGTATTAACCACATTAAATACTTTTCTTATCATAGCATCAATGGGATCAGCAATATCACGGATAGTTCCCTTAATTGGTTTAATAATACTTTGAGTAGCTGAATTAAAGGATTTAGTCCCTACTGGAAGTCTATCCAAATTTTTACTCATAAAATCTAATACATCAAAAGGAACATAAAATTGGTTCTTTGCTCTAATAACATTGAAAGCCTCCTGAGAAATAACACCTGAATCTTTTGTCTCCTGTAAAAGAAAATCAAATAATTCCCTACGGATACGAGAGGCAGTTCCTCTTAAAGCATTAAACGAATCATCTCCTAACTGATTTCTAAGTTGAACTAGAGACTTTTGAACTGTTTTTCTTGATATACCTCTGGGATTCCTAAAACCTCTATTTGCTCTTTCTAAGAGTCTTTGAGCAGTCATTAACTCTTTGAGTTGTTGTAGATGCCCTCTTTGTGGTCTAATTATATCTCCTAGAATCTCTACTCTATTTTTAATCTTTCCTCCTATTCCTGCAAATAATCTTGCTGCCTCAAATGGTCTTTGGTCAAATTGAATAGATTTACCACTAACCTTCTCAGCCATATTTTGAAAATGTCTAATAGGAGCAAATCTATCTACTAATTGAGTTTGAACCTTTAAACCTTTAGGCAATGCAGTTCCTACTGTTTGCATTTGTTGTTGGGCATTGACTATGTTAGTAATCTTAGAGAGTGCATCTGGAGTACGAATAGTATCATCAACTACTTGAGCCGTCCTCTTAGGTAAAACCTGTTTTACTGCTCCTGCTGCTTTTGATACAATCGGTGTAGGATTCCTAAAACCTGCCCTAGCTGCTGCAATAAATCCTCTACCAAATGGAGCACGACCTACCGCACCTATAGCCTGTCCTACTGTTCTGCCTGCTCCAACAGGTATTCTTGCTATTCCTCCCGTAGCAGCAATTAAAGCTAAGTTAACTGGATCAGTGACAATATCAGCAGCAAGTCCGGCTGTTGAGGCCGGAAGTCCACCCAAGAAATTAAGCAATACAGAACGAGTTTTAGGAGCAAATCTCTCAAGAGCTTGTTGTTGGAAAGTGGGAATTTTCTCTGGTTGGAACAAAGCGTTCTGTGCTGCTTCAATTGGGGATTCACCGCCAAAAGCTGCCCTGATACCTGCTCTTGTAGCTGCTCCTGGAGCTATAAAGGGATGTTCCTTAAGAGCACCACCTATAGTAGTCGGTCTTTCGGGAGTAAATTGTATATCAGGAGTAAATTGAATTTCTGGAGCAAAATCTATCTTTGCCATTATCTACGTTTAAATCCTTGCTTTAAAGCATCTTGTAATTGATTCGCTGGAATTGTTCCAGGTTGTCCTTGAGGGTCAGTAACATTTATTTGTTTGGCTTTTTCTGTTGCTCTCTGAACTTGTCCTGCTATTTCTTTTCCTGCTTCCGCTGGAGGAGTAACCTGAGTTCCTAAAATACCTTCTAATAACTTTTCAACATCATCTTCCTTTTTAGCGGGTTTTTTAACAACTTTAGCTCCCTTAGGAACTGTTCCAGTTTGGGTTAATTGTCCTGTTTCAGGATCAATAGTAAAGACTGGTTGATCTTTAAACGCCTCTAATCTTCTTTGTTGTGTTGCTGCTTGACCAAATCCTGTTGCTAAACCTGCTCCTGCGGCAAGACCTCTTCTTCCCCCAAAACCCGCTAAAGCTAAGGGTAAACCCACTTGTAAAGCTGTAGCTAGGAGTTGACGTTGTGAATCAGATATACCACCCTTTTTCTCTTCCGCTTTAGCTGGAGGTGTAGTTGGTTCTCTAACCGGCTGTGTGGGTGGAAGTCCTTGGGGTGGAATCTGTGGTTGTGCTTGGGCAGGTGCAGATACACCAATCCTACCTAAATTTATAGCTTGCGTAGGAACTGGTGGAACAAAAGGAAAAGCAGGTGATTGAATACCTTGCCCTAATTGTGATAAAGCTCCTCTGCCAGCACCACCTATATCTCTGCCTGTTCCCACTAAAGCTGCCCTTAAAATACTTAATAAATTAGGGTCTACCTGTTGAGGGACTTGTTGACCAAATCTTATTCCGTCTGGCATTTTAAAATCCTCCTCTTACCGCACCACCAGCAGCTTGACCAATCCCCGAAAAAAGCTGACCAAACATCGCTGCTCTAGCTGCTCTTTCTCTTTCAGCAGCTTCAAGTTGCGTAGCAAAGATTTGTTGATTAAATCCACCTACTCTTTGGGCTGTAGTCTGAACGCCCCCCAGGGCTTGTCCTCCTGCCTGTAAGCCTGTTGTGATGGCTCCACCGCCTCCTAGAGCGGTCTGAATGGGAGCACCACCTAAAGCACCTACTTCACCTACCAGAGCCCCTGTTCCACCTAAAGCTACGTTTAAAAGGTTAGACAATTGTCCTCTACGGGCTAATTCACTTTCAGTGGCTATTTGTCCTGAAAGTTGAGTTTCAAGTTCTGCTCTTATTCCTGAGTCTAGAAGTCCTGCTTCAGCTAAAGAAGATAAAATCCTCTCTCTACCTTGCTCAAAAGCTCTACCTTCTTCTAAAGGAGCTCCTAAAGCTGCAAATGCACCAGGAGCTTGTTCTCCTCTTAGAAGAGGGCCGAGTATATCTTGTCTTTGTTGAGCCAGTTGTTGTGTCGGGCCGATAAGGGATTGTAGAAGTTCTGTCTGAGCTTGTTGGGCTTCTTGTGCTCCAGGCAAAGTTTCACTAAAGAACTGTAGTTGTTGCTGTTGAAGTTGGGTTTGTAAAGGAGCTTGTTCCCTAAAGAATTGAAGTTGTAAATTCTGAAGTTGCGTCTCCTGAGGTGTAGGCCCTGGAGTAGGAGGAGGAGATGGTATATCTATTTCTGGTCCGCCTCCGCCACCAGCTATTGGATAGAATCCCCATTTTTCTTTGAATCTTTTAACCCATTCCATAATTTCCTCCTTGTATAGATATTAAATTTTCTACAAATTGATTTTCTACCATTATACTTTTCTCTTGTCCAATACCCATATCGGGCTGTTGGGGGAGCGTGTTCACATAATTTATTTATAAGGCTTCTTAGGACGCCGTTTCTTCTGTAATCTTTGTGAATCCATAGGTCATTTACCCAACAGAATTCTCCATTTTTACTAATCTGCCCTTCGTCATTAACAAGTAGCCATTCAAGGTAGGCATAAATAAATCCTTGTTCATTTTTTTCTTTCTCTATCATTTAAAAAGCACTAAAACCTATTCCATCATTTGAGCGTTCCCACCGAGCCTGATCTACATTATATCTTATTACAGGATGTGCCGTTCCTGCTGGGGCAAAACCAATGCCTATATTAAAGGTAACTCCTGTTTCGTGGGCAGTATTACCACCTATAATAAGAGTTGTTGAGGTTATGTGGTCGTGAATAGCCGAGTCTGTGCCATCGTGGTCGTGTCCTATTTGACTGAAAGAAATCTTGGTCTCGGCTATTGCTGCCCCTGATTTTATGTTTCCATCAGAGATTAGTCCGTCAGAGTCATCTCCCAAAATCCTCTCCGTTTCGTCAAGGTCAGCATTAAGTCTTGAGGAAGTTATTAAGTCCCCTGTTGCCCACGTAGTTTTCCGGTCAAAATCATCTGCATAGACTATAGCGTAAGCAACTGAACAAAATAAAAGAAGAATTAAGAGTTTTTTCATTTTCAACTCCCTATCAAAGTTACCGCACTACAATAAACTTCTGAAGCAGCATTCTCAGTTTTTAACTGCACTATCCCGTCATAAGTATTTCCGTCAGTAAGCCCTGAGACATTTATATCGGCTGATGTTACCCAAGAGGGACTGCTGGATGTTGTTGATTTTACCTCATTATTTTGGCTCCCAATATCCACGTTCAAAAATGCTTCAGAGTCAGCATTGGCAGATATTCCCCATATCCTTGCGTGGATAGTTACAGTGTCTACACCCACAGGTTTTTTAAATTTAAAATGCTGGAATGTTCGATAGGTAGTAGTATCATTAACAAAATTTAAGAATCCAGGATCAATAACATCTACATCAGCATTTTCTGTTTGACTATAATTGAAACCATACGCATTAGCAGAAAGGCTTTCATTTCCACTCCAAGCAAAAATAACATTGGATGCCTTGGCTCCGGGGTTGGGATATGTCCCTGTTAAATCGCCACCTGCTGTTCTTGAGAAATCACCAGAGGTAAGTCCCGTTCCACCTATTCCTACTTCCAAAACACCACTTGAGAAGAACGAAGTCGCCGAGTCTCCAGTAGTCGCCGCCCCCGCTTCTGCATCTCCTGCGGCGTAGTTTCCTGTTGTTTCTGTGGTTAAGATAACCCCATTGTCTTTAATCGTTACATTACCAGAGGTTACTAAAAAGTTATCAGTATTAAAAGATGCCACTCCCTTAGTGGAACTTGTAGCGTCGGTTACAGAGGCACTAGCAATCCCATCGTGGTCGTGCCCCGAACTTGAACTAAAGGTTATTTTGCTCTCTACTATCGCCGCAGTTGATTTGACATTTCCATTAGCGATTAACCCATTCCCTGAAGTTCCTAAGATGCGTGCTGTTTCATCTAAGTCGGCATTTAACTTAGAAGCGGTGATTAAATCTGAGGTAACCCAAGTGGTCTTTCGGTCAAAGTTATCAGCAACTGCTGTCCCGCAAAGAAGAAGAAAGATTAGAATTATTCTCATTTTATCCTCTTAATGATTTCAAGATTATAAAACCTGTCTCTGTAATTTTGTTGTTGGTCTTCGTTCCAATTATTTAAGACTGTGATTTCATATTCCCAACCATCTTTGATTGACTGCATAATATCCTTATAATCTTCTTTGGTTAGTTCTTCTTTACATTCTGAACAGATTTGAATATTCATAATTGACTTATTGGAGAGTTCAAAGGTAACCCTTTCCCTGTCGGATGTAGGAGACCATCTACCATCTTTAAGTATAAGCAGGGTTTTCCCGCAATCAAAACATTTATAGGGATGAGACTCCCACGATTCAGAATATCCAGATAGTATAAAAAATGTTATTAAAAAAAGTAGTAAAATTCTTCTTGACATCAAGAATCTCCTATGTTAAAATTACATTATCTAACAGGGAACGGGTTTTTTTATGTTCAAACTGGGTAGTTAGTAAGGTAGAGAAATTTAACCGTTTCTCTGTTAGATACCTGAAAGCTACCCTTTTCGTTTGGAGAATAAAATGCACAATAAACCTCATACTGAAGAAGCTAAAAAGAAAATGAGTCAAGCTCTTAAAGGTAGAACGGCTTGGAATAAAGGTAAAAAATTGCCTCAAATTTCTGGTAAAAACCATTATAATTGGAAAAATGGTAAATTTATAAGTAGAGGCTATATTTATATTCTTAATAAAAATCATCCTTTTGCTGAAAAAAGAGGTTATGTTCTTGAAGCCCATCTTGTTATGGAAAAGAAACTTGGGCGATATCTTCTTCCAAAAGAAGTTGTTCATCATATAGATGGTGATAAACTTAACAACTCCATCAAAAATCTTGTCTTGTTTGCTACACAAAGTGTTCACATTAAACTCCATAAGTTAAAAGATAAAGAAAGTGATATCGGCATTAGCAACAGAACATTTAAGAAAAATAGTTGTTGAAGTCCAAATTGTGCCGCTATCGTAGACCACGCCACCAGCGTCAATGTTAATTACAGCAAAACCTTTAGGTATCCTATTTAAGGTATGTGTTACAGAAAATTCTACATTAACACTCCCGCTATCACTTATTCGTTGAAATTGAATATCTAAATTTTGAGCTTTTCTTCCATCCCCAATTCCTTCAGAAGTATCCAGAAACGAAACTCTACCTTGTAATACCTCAACAATTTTTTGAATTTGTAAATCTTCCGCAACATCTTTGAACTGTGTTTCTTTTGTTAAGATTGTCGCCTCGGAATTAAGGGTAAATAAAACTATAAATAAGAATATAAAATACTTCATTCTGGTCTACCCACTCCCATCAATCTGACTAAAGCAGAAAATCCATTTACAGTAAAAGGCTCATCAATGTTAGCATTGCGAAATTTAAAACTAATTACCTGACCTGAACCTGCCAAATCAATTCTTTTGATGATTCCATCCTTACCACCCACAATATCAGTTCCCACTACCGCCACCCCTACAATCCCGCCTGTATCAAATAAACTGATTGTAGTTGTTTGGGAATCTCCTGCTTCAAAGTTGAAAGTATGCGAGACGCTTAAATTCCAATTTCCTTCTTCATTGACATATAAAAATAAATGCTGAACCCTCTTATATTGAGCAGGAACGCCAAAATCAAACCACTTAGTAACATAAAAACTATCTATCGCTGTCTTTGTGCCTTCAGGATTGTCGGAGTCTCCTCTATTGTTTCGGTAAGTAAACCCAGAAAAATCTCCGTGATAAAGCCGCTCAAGATTATTCCCGTCATAAAAAATTGAAAGAACAGAGGCTACTATTCCATCGTGTTTAGCAAAAGAGTTATTCTCATAATCCCAAATTATAATCGTATCATCATTAGCGGTAAAGGTGAGCCAGTATTGATTGAGTGTCCTGTAATTCACCCCGAATGCTGTGTCAAAATCTGATGTTGTAAGCGACTCAAGTGTTGTTATTATATTAGCCGAGATGAATAAACTCTCTGAACCATTGTAGACATAAATCCCGTCAGGTGCTAAAAAGACTAAATTGTTTTTAATTTCGGCTATTGAATAGTGAGAAATTGTCCCTACATCGGAATTTGACTTACGCACAATAAAAGGAACGTCTGCGTCCCCTGTGAATAAAACATTATAGATTGAGAAATCTTTAAGGATTACTAATCGTTCACCAAGAACCGCTATCCCCTTTATCTCCTGTCCGTCATTAGGCTGAACATCAATAAAAGCTGTAGCGATAAAAGTCTCTAATGTCCCGATTTTTGACCAATAAAACCTTGAGGGATGGGTTGTGCCCGAAACTGTTACATTGGCTAAAATAGTCCTTTCTTTGAAACCGACAACATATTTAGCCTTAGTCAACCCCGTAGGAACGGATAGTTGTCCTATATCATCAACAGAGTTTACTGCGTCATACTTAAAAGGTAAGTCTACTCCGTTTGTGGCTATAACTACATTTTTAATAGTAGCGAAAGAGAAAAGTTTATCCTCTGTTATAGTCTCGCCACTCGTTATGTTATCCCAAGTCCCGTCAGGTGCTCCAGCCGAGGTATCCATCTTATAGAAGTCGTCATCGTGGGTGGCTAAAAATTTAGATGTTCCATCTTTCAGGCGATATTGATAAAGACCTGTAACTTGGTCGGCGTCTGCTAAGGCCGAAGAATTGAGAGTTTCGTAACCTTTCCTCTTTTTTATCGCACCAAACTCATCAAAGTCGACATTTGCTAAATCACGGGCTTGGTTAGCCTCTACTGATGTAGGGGCGGCAGTTGTGTTTAATCCCCCTGAATTAGAAAGGAAGTCAAAGGGCTTTAACTCACTTGCCCCATATAAGGGGGTAGTTAATAAAAGAAACGCTAAAGTTAATGTTAAAAGTTTTTTAATCATCTAAATACTGTAGGAAAAAAACTTCCAAATCTCAAAAAAGGTTTGCGTCCTCTTGCACTTGTGGTGGTAAATTCCCCTCTTTCTTGAAATCGAAAGATTCTGTCAGCATTTCGGTTATTTTGGGCTTTAAGCCGTCTTATCTCACCAAAGTAATCCTGTCTTACCTGAGTCGCTGCCGGAATGTCTTGATCATATTTACGCCCAATATAAGTTGACCACAAAATAAGGGCTTCATCGAACTCCTGACCTAAAGCGGAGACATCATTATCATCTACTAAGTCTTTTAATCTATCGTAAGTTTGAACATTAATTACATAAACATCGTCAGGTATGGGCCAAAGCTGAATTCGGTAGAAGCTCATTGTTCGTAGAATATCCCCCGCAGGTAGGGTTACTATAGTAATGTTGGCAGAGTTTGAGGTTACGATTATTCTCCCAGTTGTAGAGGCGGACTTTACCACCCTATCCACTCTTGAGAAAGACTTAGAACCCACAACATCGCTTGTTCCATTTAAAGTAAAATCTTCAAAGTCTGGTAAGGAGGAAACCAATCCCTCAATTCTAACAGTCTGTGAAGTATCAGCGGCACTAGATGAAGAAACTGTCAAAACTGAAGCTGAAGTGGGTTGGGCTTCTACACCGTCTTCTCCCCAAAGTCTATATACCTCTGGTCTAGTAGAGAAATCCAAACTAAATACAGAATCATAAAACTCTCTATCGGTGATAGGAGCCATCTCAAAAGGATACCCAAATCCCTCATGCCAGAAGATTCCTATATCCCCCCAATCAAAGGGGAGGCGATATTCTTCCTCTCCTAAGATTGTATAAGTTAGACTTCCTGTAGAGGAGGTCGTTCCGCCATATCCTGACTCTAAGGTTAGGGTTCCTTCTGCTGTGACGGTGGCGATTACTCTTGACTGCGTGTCGTCATTAATCTTAATCCGTCTTCCAGGGATAATTCCTCCTGTAACCCAAAGGGTATCAGTGCCGTTTACTGTTGTAGCTCCATTAGTTATAGCGTCTATAGTCCCTGTAGTGTAGTTTCCTACTGTAGAGAAAGTTCTCTTTAGACGAAGGATTTTCCAAAGAGCCTCCCCCCTAATGTGCTGTTGGGCAAGGTTAAGCCAACGCTTGGCTTGGGTTTCAAAGGTAGCCCCCCCTGAGTCAGTCAGTGTTCTTCGTCTGACTTCAGTAATAAGGTCGGAAAACTTCACGCTTACCTCCTAATTATTTTTTCTTACCTTTTTTCTTTGGTTTAGCTTCAGATGCCTTCTTTGGTTTACTTACAGGTGCTTTAACAGATGTTTTTCCCAATGTTTCGTATCCTCTTTCTTTCAGTAAATCCTTAGCGGCTTGATTTTCTGGATGCCACGCCCCACCTTTACTATTAAATTGTGCCATTATTTCTCCTTTTTAGGCCGACCAGGGCCTCTTTTTCTAATTTCTGGAAATTTATTATCACTTCCCACTTTTTGAAGCTCATTCTGTGCTTCAGCCATTACCGGATAGGATGGATTAGGAGAAGCATTATTTATGTTTTCACTTTTAACCTTTACCCCTAAAGTCTTTACTCCTCTTTGCTTCAATTCTTCTTTGGCTGCTAGGTCTGCCGGATCCCAAAGTCCCAAATCTGACACATACTGTGGCATCTAAATCACCTCACTTTCAATATACTGGATCATAAGTATCTCCTGCGGCTCCACCTTTACCCCCAGGAAAAATAGTTTTACCTGATTGTCTTGCTCCTGCCTCTGAAAACCCTTGTGCGATTAAAGCGGTATAAAAAGGTTTTCCATTATCAACTTTGTATTGGTATTTATGTCCTGTTCCTGTTCGAAACAAGTATTTTGTCGCCACCTCTATCCCCCTTTGTTAAGATCCCCAAATTTATTGCTGTTAGTAATACTATCGGATAAACCCTCATTGGGACACTACAGGTTGACATTATTAAGACACTTATAACTGAAACAAAAGGTAAAACCTTCTGATGATTTTTAAGAATAGGAATTAAAAAATAAAACAAAAAACACAACCCAAATATACCTAATGTATAAAGAACCCAAAGATAATGATTATGCATAAATTCATAACCAACTATACCGTTGTGTGTAGTATAGTTGTATCTAAAGTGCCCTATGCCTTTTCCCAACCAAGCAAATTTCTTCCAATCGGTTATTGCCAAAGACCAAATATGTAACTTTTCAGCTGGGGTAAAAAATATCTTAACCTTATCAAACTGCCAACAGACTACTCCTAAAGAAATTGTAAATAAACCAATCAATCTTGCATAATATTTCTTTAAGATAAAATAGACAACAATAATTGAGTAAATCCCTATAAAAGCAGAAGCACTCATTAACATACATATAGCAATCAGGGGAATTAAGAAGTATACCCAACCTCGTTTATATTGAAGTAAAAATGGGCTGGTTGCCGCAATATACATTGCTGTATTTGTGGGATTTCCTAAAGTCCCCACATCCCGAAGGATGTCGTATTTAAACTGTCTTATGTTAAACTTCTCTAAAATTGAAAAAACACTTACAAACAAACATATATATCCTAAAGGATAAACAATATATTTCCAATTTATCTTACCCAAAGCAACCGAATAATAAAGTAAGAAAAATACCGAAATATGAATGATAAAGAGTAAACTCACATCCATTGGGGCCTCAGCCCCTTGCCAATTGAAGAAAATAGTCTGAATGAATACCCACATCCACAGATAAGGAAACTTAAGTTTAATATCCTCTTTAGGACTTATGAGAAAGAGCAAAAAAACCAAGAACGAAAAAGATATACCCAAGAGGGCTAATGGTGTTGACATCTGTTTTCCAATAGCTAAATATTGAACAAACGGACTTAACAACAATAACCCTCTAAGGGCATAACTCACTTATTCAGCTTCTCCAGGTCGAATAAAGATCTGGGCACAAGTAGATGTATCACACTCACGGTTTGTGGTATCTCTGGTCCGGTGTCCGTCTAAAGCGAAACCAAAACCATCACCATCTTTTACACCCGCAGTGGCAGCATCTCCTGCAACACCTTGAGATTCAGTTATACTTCCATCACAATTGACGGCATCGTGTTCTCCGTAAATCTGCATTAGGAATACATCCCCATCTATAAGTGCCCTTCCTAGGGTATCGAGATTGTGGGAATAGTCATTCCACGCAGGTACGGCTCCAGCAAAGGCTTCTTCGCTATCGCCATCAAGTATGTGGACTGTATAACCAAGAGTCTCATTGCTGTCGGCTTCTAAATCCCACTCCATTACAACGCCATGACTTGCAGTTTGACGTTGACCTGTCTGTGGGTTGAATTCGACCTCAATGTAGTGTCGTTCTGGAACTCCTCCTTGCATCGCAGGGGCATTTAAGGCAAACGCATCACCAAAAAACAACCCCATCACAAGGAGGGAAATCAAAATCACCAATTTGTTCATTTTTCCTCCTTATTTGCCTATGGCTATAACACTAACTGTGTCAGTTCCCGTATTTAATACGACATAGAGAGCTCCATTTAAAGTTCCAGCCGTTCCATCGTTGGAATTTTTGGTCACTTGGATTGTTACGCCTGTGGCATCTTCATTCTGTACTCCTGCCCATTGAACGTAATCTAATCCAGTCACAATATGACCTGAAGTGGTGGCATCAACTTCAAACATAACTATGCGTCTATCTCCGAAAACTGTTGTAACAACATTACTTTTTGTTAATTCTGCCATAGTTCCCTCCTATGCGGTTACGCCAGTTAGCTTACCGCATCGGCGTGGGTTATTAATGGTTACATTTCCCATCCACAAGATTTGTGCAACTCTTGCTGCTTGATTTGTGGGTTTGACAAACGGTGAAACAACAAAATCACTCTCGGAATCTATATCTAGATGCAAATATTTTGAGTTCAACATATATAGTCTTCCTGTTGCAATTTTGCTATCGTACACAAAAGGTGCACCCTTAAACCTCAAGGACTGAAATCCACCATCTGCCATTGCTGCATCGGCGAATCTCTCTTGTGGTTGTAACACTGATTCATAGGATTCATAAACTGACTGAGTTGAAATTATAAAGTCAGGTGAATCCTTCCCTGCACTCGAAGAGATTGTGTTATAAAGTGTCCGCATATCACTTAATCCCTGCGAAGCAAATGAACCAGATGCTACTACTGTTGACTGCCAGTAAGAATTACTGCTTCTTGGAATCCCACCAACATTTGAAGTTGCATCTACTAAAATATCAATAGATTCAATCTTCTTTGTTGCTTGGGATGTCTCATACATAGCCGTTGCTATAACGTCGGTAATAGCCATTCTAGCATTGTCTATGCGAGACTGAAGCAAAGGAAGAATCCTATGCTTTCCTGAATTCTGCCTTTCTTCCTTACGGGCGATGGCAATAGAAACAGCTGCTTCTTTCCATTCAAATGCTGCTGCTGTGAATGGAGTCTGGGGCGTAATATTAAGAGACTCATAAAGTGAATAAAATGCTGCTGTAGCATTTGTACTCTTTACAAGATGCTCAATGATCCGCTCACCACCATCTAATGTCCGCATACTACCCTTTTCTCTCAACCAGAACCAAGTAACAAAATCTTCAAAAACCTGGTCGATAAATTCTGCACGGTAATCCAACAATGTTGTCGTAAAAAGATCATCTGCCCGTGCCGGGGTAATTTGCGAATATAGGTTACTACTTAAGAACGCCATTCTAACCTCCTATTATTCAGGAGATTGTGTTCCCCTCGCTTCTCCTCTTCCTTCTCGTTCAGCCCTTTCCCATATTTTTTGCATAGCACCTGGGCCACGAATTATTTCTCGTTGAGTTGTAGGGGGAGCAGTCGTCTCCTGCATATTCGCATTTTGTCTTTGTTGTATACCTTTTAATCCTTCTTGCCGTCCAGCTTCAAAGGCTCTTTTTTGAACACTTTCATAGTCCAAGACTTTAAAAGCCTCTTCACGATAGAGATAAGGCTGTTTAGCTATCGCCTGCTGCATTTGGGTTATTTTGGGAACGAAAGTTTTATAACTCTCTCCATACTTTGTTGAAAGTTCTTTATCTTCCGTTACCTGTTTATCCTGATAATAACTTTGTGCAATAGGGGCTAGTTGCTTTTTGACTAAATGTGCAATCCTATCTTCCTCTGACATATCGGCAAGTTTCTCTGCCTCTTGTTCGGGAGTTTGGGGTTGTTGCACCTGAGCTTGCTTATCCGCAGCCCATTGAATGAACTCAGGCTTTTGAATAAGTGCATCATAGTCAGTTATCTCTTTTCGTTCTGTGGCAAGATCCTGAGTTTTCTGGGTATAATCAGAATTTCTCATATACCCTTTTTGTATCTCAGCTAATTGCTCAGGTGTAGCTTGAGATAGGTCTATTTTACTTAAATCAACCTCTGGCTTAGGTTCCGTGACCTGCGGTTGGCCTTGAGGTTTCTGCACAGTGCTTTGAACTTGCTGAGGCTCAGTCCCCTGTGGGGTTTCCTGTGGGGTTTCCTGAGGTTCAGTGTTCGCTACTTGCTGTTCTGGTCCTGGCATTAAAATCTCCTTTCTATGTTATTGCTTCTCCTGATGTGTTTTTTGTCTTTCCCATTACGATATCCGCCTTTGTTTTTATTCCCTTAGAGATGTTTTGTTCTCCGCTTCCCTTAGGTGGTTTACGAGATGTTTTTACCTCATCAATCCCCAAATCATCTCTTCCAGTTGAAAAACTCTTTCCTGCATTACTTCCCTTAAAGACCATATTCATCCCTCCTTAAATATCTTCTGCTTGTTTAATTAAAGATTTCCGTCCTCTTGTTTTGGTATATTTAAAAGGATGAGACTCTACTTTTAAAGTTCTATCCTTTTTTACTTTGAGATTACTACTACGTCCAGTTCCCTTCATTATTTCCTCCTTCGTTTTCTGACGGGGCTACTGCCTGCACGAGCCCCAAAGAACCCTTTTTGTTTCTTAGTTAAACGTTTTCCCCTTACTTTTCCGTGTCTGAGAATCTTTTTTGCTTTTCTTCTTAAAACCATATTCACCTCCCTAAATTGGTGTGTTGGGAATTCTTCCTGCTCCCGTATTATTCCATTTTGCCTCAATTAAAGGATTTCCTTGTTCGTCAGTTTCATCGGAAGTTACCTTATCTGGTG
>SDBT01005418.1_pt1 | contig 21421 bp, 26 predicted proteins | sample 2277101 | NCBI WGS metagenome assembly SDBT01 (sample SAMN10404973, study PRJNA504765) | marine sediment metagenome | isolation source: marine sediment core GS10_PC15, 103 cmbsf | place: Arctic Ocean: Southern Knipovich Ridge | collected 2010
CAAAAGCAGAAATCGTGCAGAAAAGAAAACCTCAGAGAAACGATAACGATTCAGAGGAGCGGGGTGATAGGAAACCCAAGGAAGCGGATGTTGACAGTGACTGCGACTCTGGGGACAATCAGGTTTGAATGGGCTGCGGCTAGATATGGACAGGCGATTCCATGCAATTGGTTAAATGCTGCAGTGACGTTAGGAATAGGATACTATTGCCCAATGCATTATTTAGTTGCAGACGCTCAGAATATGGGCGTTGCGGAATGTATAAATAAGAACTATGAGTGGATGTTGTTGTGGGAAGATGATGTAATTCCGCCTATTGATGCTCTTCTTCAACTTAATACATATATGAAAAAGGGCGATATTCCTGTAGTAAGCGGCCTGTATTTTACAAAAGGTATCTATTCTGAGCCAATTCTCTACAGAGGTAACGGAAACAGCTGTTATACCAAGTTCAAGATTGGTGATAAAATTTGGGCCTCTGGTGTTCCTACTGGGTTCTTGCTTATTCATGAGAGTGTTCTTAAGCTGATGTATAAGGAGAGTGATGAGTATGAGGCTTTCGGGAAAACTAAGCTTAGAAGAGTTTTTGAAACCATGAATAAAGTTTTCTTTGATCCTGATACTGAGGCATATTCAACTGGTCATGGTACGAGCGATTTGATATGGTGTGCTAGGGTTATAAAAGAAAATGTATTAACAAGAGCAGGTTGGCCGAAGATTGGAAGGAAGAAATATCCGTTCCTTTGCGATACAAATATCTTTTGTAAGCATATAGATTTATCTTCAGGAAAACAATATCCAGGTTAGGAGATTAAAATATGGCGATAGCTTGGTACATCGTGCCGTATGTAAGAGATAGAAGGATTGGAAGTCCACAACCTTGTCGTTGTTGTGAATTATGCTTTGATAATAAACAAATCTGGGATGCTGGTGGTAAATGGACTTGCGTGGAAGTCTTGGGAAATCGAGCAATCGTTAAGATAAATGCTCCTGATGCCATTCTTACAATGGTAGATTCTAAATACAAAAGATTACCAAAAGACAGATTAGATGATTCCCTGAGTGACCTGCCTTCTGGTGTCAAGACAGCTTTGAAAAATGAGATATTGAATATGGGTTATACGCTTGCAGATGTTCAAGCTAAATTTGGAGACAATCTTAGACAAAACACATTGAAGGATGTCTTAAAATTTATGGTTAAACGAAAGAGACAGTTTCGGTATGTTCCCGAAACAGATGATTTTGTCTGTGATGGTGATGTAAAAAATTGTAATACCACAATCGAGGCTATTGATAACAAGGTACAATAATGGCTTTCCCGACAACTGGAATCTTGGATAATTTTAACCGGGGCAATGAACAACCTATGACCGGATGGACTGACCTTGAGAATGGTCTTGAGGTAGTCAGTAATCAGTGTGAGGGAACGGCTGGCTCCTACAACCGAGCCAATTATAGCGGTACTACTTATGGCCCTGATTGCGAAGCATATATTACTCTGGTTAATCTGACTACTGGTGGAACCGGCGTAGCCTTGCGTTTCACAACGAATGTGCTGGCTACTGTTGATGGATATCTTGCTTGGATTGATGTTGGAAATAATTTAACAAAAGTATATGAGGTATTGAATGGTAGCCTTAGTCAAATAGGTTCAGGTGATGCTTTTACGCCAGCTAATGGGGATAAACTCGGCGGCGAGATTATAGGTACGACTATCAAAGTTTATGTAAAGGATGGAGCAGCGGCCTGGGCTGTTAATTCAACCGAAACTGATGCAACATATGGAAGTGCCGGTTATCTTGGTGCTCAACAGTATCTTGCTAACAGACCTATAGATGATTTTGGTGGGGGGACGATAGCATCTGCAGCGCTTGAGATTTATAAATCTGATTCAATTCAGGTTGTAGATGAGGAAGCTCTACTAGTTCCATTCTACAATGTATCTATCAGTGATGCTCTAGAAATTACTGACGATGATACTGTTAAAACTTCAGCTTTGGAAATAAATCTCTATGATTCTATTGAAGTAACGGATTCAGATGATGTTCAATCATGTGAATGGATTGGCATTTCTAGCTCTCATCTTGATAGTCATTGTGGAGATAATGGCACAAATACTGTTGAAGAAGCTCTTGATGGTACTGATTACTGGGAACATAATGTTGATGAGACACATTGGGTTATTTTAGATTTAGGCAAAACATATACTGTAACAAGTATTCGAGGGCGCTCAGATACACCGGGCAATGACCCTATAGATGTTAACATTTATGTATCTGATGACAAGGAGAATTTCGGAGCCGCTGTAGCAACAGGAGAGACTGGTTGGCAAGATACAACAAGTTGGAAATATACAAGCATAACAACTAAAGCTGGTCAATATGTCAAGATAGAAATTGTAGATACTGAAGCTATTAATGATTTTCTAGACTTTGGTGCTACATCGCCATTTACAATCATTGATGTTTCTGTAGCTGTTACAGAAATTAGAAAAATTGACCTAAATGATACAATAGAAATAACAGATAACGAAGTTGTTTCTATTCAGTATGAGATAAATCTAAGTGATTCAATAGAAGTAACAGACTATGACAATGAGCATCTTGTAGGATTTATTTATGAGATAAATCTAAGTGATGCTATACAGCTAACAGATTCAGATAGTGAGCACCTTATAGGGTATATTTATGATATTGCTCTCTTTGACGCTCTACAAATAACTGATGATGAAACAGTCTGGATACAGGCTATTTTAGAAATTGTACTCTATGATTCCATAGAGATAACAGATTCTGAGACTATAGCTTTTAATTTTTATAAGATTAGCTTAAATGACGCTCTTGAAATAACAGAGTTACAAATTGTTCATGTTACACCATATAAGGTAATTCTATTTGATGCAATTCAGATAACTGAAGATAATGCTGTTCATCTTACGCCATATAAGCTAGCTCTAAATGACGCACTTGGAATAACTGACTATGAAAGGCTCAAGTTTAATTTCTATAAGCTAGCTCTAGATGACGCCATTACAATAGCTGACTCCGACGCACAAAAGGTATTTAGGCTAAAATATAATCAAATTGTAGAATTATTCAGATTCCCTCAAATAGATGAGGAGTTCTCGCCTGAGCTACAGAATTTTCTTAGAGAACTAGAACAAAATTTGAGCTACGCTTCGACAGGTAATCTCTATATCAGCGGAATTATTCATAGTGATGAGGCTAAAATTGGAGATAGTCTTACAGGAAATTATACAGAAATCCAGAGTAATGGCACAATCGTGTTTCATGGCCTTAATAGCTCAGTTTTCCAGCCTACCATAGACTCTACTACATTCTTTCAGATTTTGGATGCTGATGGTGGTACGTCTATCTTGAATGTGGATACTGTTAATGAGAGAGTGGGGATAGGGGCGACAACGTATATGTTAGCTCCATTTAATATAACTGGTGATGCAACAAACATTGGTGATAGGCATGAAGGTATATGGATACGTGGAAAAACTGCGGGTTATATTGTTCAAATAAATGTAAGAGGAAGTAGATTAGAAATAGGCGGTGGAGGTTCTTTGGATACAGCACCTGCTATGTCTGTTAATTATCTAACAGGAAAAGTCGGCATCGGGATGACGCCGAGTTATGTACTTGATATTAATGCTGGAGAGATAGGGGACGATAATTATGATGGTTTGAGGATAGTTGACACTGGTTGGAAAGCTACCAGTCATCCAATGCTTGAATTCTATAACTCGCATGCATCGTTCGGTGGTTCTTTAGCAAGAATATATGGTGAAATAGGATATTTAGGAGTAAACTCTAAGTTACATTTTGCTGTGGCAGATAGTTCTAAGAGCCTCCAGGATAGAATGGTAATTGATAAAAGTGGCAACGTCGGCATCGGCGTAACAGACCCACATAGTAAGTTAGAAGTAAATGGAGCGGTATCCTCTGGCACATTAACATTCTCAACAGAAGGCCCAACAGATAATTTAGATGTATCTGGAATCAATACTTTATTTATAGATAGCAATTCTAACGCTGTAACTATTGGGGGATTTGCAGGAGGAGTTGATGGACAAGTTCTCCATATTGTAAGAATAAGTAATAGCAATAATGTTACAATAGAACATAATGAGGCAGAAGCAACACAGCCAATCTTATTACATAATGGAGCTGATGAAACTCTTGATGCTCATTTTGGTGGTTGGATTTTTGTCTGTCACGACGGCACAGATTGGCATGATGCAAGTCATGCAAGACATGTATAGGAGAAAATTATGTCAGAACCAAAAACGAAAAGCATTGACATCTCAAGTGCCGCAAAGACGGAAATCATGCGTGCTACTATGAGCCTTAATAATTATATTGCAGGCGTCGCTGCAGGAATGGACATCGAGGGAAAGTGGAGTATAGACATGCAAACTATGAAATTTGTAATAGAGGATAATTAATAATGTTAGACAAAATTGACCATGATTTACTAATTTGTATTGATGTAAAGCTTAGAGAGATGAAAACTCAATTCGAGAATCATCTTAAACATCATTGGGCTATTACAATGTGTGCCTTTGGTGCAGCGTTGTCTGCATTTGCTGCAATAGTAATTATGTTACTAAGGGCTCCATGAGAAAAGTAAAGACACATACGTTTAATGGTCTCAAGTATCATATCGTCATAGATGATTTAGATGGTAATTGTGATACTGACAATAAGTATTGGCTCATTGCAGAAAGAGACATCTCTAAGCTTGTCGGGCTTGAGACTTTGATACATGAAGCCTTACATGCATGTGCCTGGAGAGTTAGTGAAAAGAATGTTACAGTGACAGCAAAAGATATTGCCAGATTCTTGTGGCGATTAGGTTACAGAAGAAAATGATAGAAGATAAATGTTTGAAATGTGGAAAGTGCTGTTATTTTACGTATCGCACGAAGCAGAAGAAATTGGTTCGGACAGGTTTGAAATGCGAGCATCTAACAAGTGAGAACCTGTGTGATACTTATGATAACAGACCTAAATGGTGTAAGTCTGCAGAGTTCATGATTAAGCATAATGCATTACCTGAAGGCTGTGGATATATAGGAGGACAATAATTATGGGATGGTTTATACCTGCTGCGATTGGAGCTGGTGTAGGATTTGCGGCTTCGAAAATGGGAGACAAAGGTTCTGTTGAAACAAAACCTACAACCTCAGCATCTCAGCAAGCTTTGGAAAAAGCTATATCAGAGTATCTCCAAAAGAACGTAGGAAAAGGAGCAGCTCCTTATGGAGGAGATTTGACTGCTCCAGTTCCTGAAGAGTTTGGTGCAGCCTATGAACAATTCATGGGTGGAATGGGCCGGACAGATATAGCTTCAGCTACAAGGGATTTAATAGCTGGTGTACCTGCTTATGCATATAAGCCTGGAGTTACAGCTAAGACATGGCGAGAAACATACGCTGCTCCAATAATGGAATCATGGAGAGCAACTGTTTTGCCTATGCTTGAGGAACAGTATAATATTCCAGGAGGTTTCTATTCTACTGAGAAGGGAAAAGGAGTTGCAAGAGCTGCAAGTGAGTTCTACAGTGGTCAAGTTGCTCCATCTCTTTGGCAAGCACAACAGGCTGATGTACAGAGAGGTTTTGAAAGCGGAGAGGCAGCTGCAGGGAGACGACAGGCCGCGACAGCAATGCCGTTTGAGCAATTTACTAGGTATGCTACAGCTGCACAGATGAAGCAAGCTCAGCTACAAACTCCTCTTACAGCAGCGTATCAAGAATATCTAAGAACAAGAGCAGAACCAGGTTGGGCTGTGTCTGCAGGAATGGGACAATCGACTGCTCAGACACAGGAGAATATAGCTTTTCAGGGTTCAAATCCACTTGGCGATATAGCTGCTATGGGTATGTCTGCAGCAATGCTGTTTGGTGGAGGAGGCGGTCAAACAATAGGTCAAGCAATGACAGCTCTAGAAAACCCTTGGGCTTATGAATAGGAGGATAATAAAATGGCTACAGTGGTTCCCGCTCCACAGGGGCAAACTGGTTGGGGCATGGATATCTTGAGGACAATCATTGCTCTGCAAGATAGAAAAACACAGACGAAAATAGCTGAACGCGAATTAGCTCTGAAGAAAGTTTATTATAACTTACTTGGCTCCGAGGCTAAGAGGAAACAAGCTTTAGCTCCAATGTTAGAATCTGAAGCTAGAGCTAAAGCAAAATCTGCGGAACTCGCTGCAGCTGAGGACCAGAGGTTAGCTGATGTATATGCAGCAAATCCTGACTTACTTGAGCAAAAGATGCTTGCGGATGTTGAGTATTCTCAGACTAGAGGAGCATCTAAAGCTGCAGAAGAGGAACGAAGATTGATGCAGACAATGATTTCAGCTCTTAATACTACATTGTCTAGCGAAAGGGCTCAGAGAGGACAAGAGAAAGATGATGTCTCAAGAGCCATGAATCTGTTTTTCAATCCAACATGGACTAGGACAATCAAAGCTGGGCTAGGTGAAGAAGCTTTCAAAGAGGAACAAGATAAAGCTGCATCTAAGATACTAGGCTTTCCTGTTAAATCCATCAAGCTTAAGACTAGTGTTTATGGAGCAGCTAAAGAAAAACTTGGGCTTGGAGAAACTAGCGATGCTCGTTTGACGTTAGACAGGTCGATAACAAAATGGCGTGAAGGAGCTATTGAGGGTGAAGAACTCTGGAAAGTTTGGAAGGATGAGCTTAGTTTTAGAGGATGGGAGTTCTTTCAGGGACAAGTTAAAGAATTCAAACCACCACCTCGCTCAGGCAAACAAGCTCCTGCTCCGGTGGATATTAGTTCTACAGATGCTCTACAAAAGCTTTTGAAGGACATTGAGGAAAAGAGGAAACAGTAAGATGGCTAAGCTAATTCCGGGAACAGAACCAATTAGGCCTCCAGAGCTTGAACCTTACAAAATAGGTGAATGGAAAGAACCTCCTCTAGAAAGATTTTCTAAGCTTCCCACATTTGGCGACAGAAGTTGGAAAGATATAAGCAATGCTGCAACTGAGGCTGCTTTAAGAGTTTATCATAAGAGTGTCGGATTTGGCTCAGGTCGATATACCTTTGGAATGGTTGATGTTGCTGCAGCCAAATTCGCCAAGCGCTATGCAGAAGAAGATATAAAAGACCAGCTTTCTCAGTATGGTGTTGAAGTTACAGATGTTAGTGATGTCGGACAGCCACTTTGGAAGCTGACAAATGGCCCTCACATACAGTTTATAAATCCTGAAAGGTTGATTGAAGGAACTTATGCTAAGGATTTAGGAGAGGTTTTTGCTAAATTCTCAGGCCTTGACATCTCTCCTACTGACCAGACACTCTATGATGCAGCTAGATTTGTTGGCAGCTTGAAGAATATTCATAAGGCAGTAAAACATGCAACAAAAATGGCTCAGTTACATCCTAGAGTCCTCAGAGTTTTGCAAGGAGGAATAACTGGCCTGACTACAGACACACTGATGCAAGTTGAAGATGCCATGTCAGAGAAACAAGATAGTTTTAGTTTTACTAAAGCTTTGAAAACTGGAGGAATCTTTGTTGCTTTTGGTGGAGTTGTTGAGGGTATTGGAGCAGGTAGAAATGCAATAGCTGATGCACACTTTGTAAAGCAGTGGTTCAATACTCCTAATGGAATAGCGTCACTTAAGCAGAATCTCACACATGGCGATTTGAAACATTGGATTTCTGCTCAAAGAGCCTATGCCCAAATGCCATATAAACCTTGGATGCAAAGATATGCAAAGAATCAGAGACTAAGCAAGATTGCATGGAAACTTGATAAGGCTAAAGATTCTATAGGATGGAAACCTTCAGCTGTTAAGTTGTTGCCTGAAAAGATTGGTGTATCAACAGCAGCTACATTGGAACAAGAAGCTGTATTGGTTCAAAAAACAATTAGTAAATTTCCTCAAAAAGTAAAGGACCAGCAATCTCTCAAAACCGTTGGCAATGCTATAGCTAAAGAGCTAGGACTTCGGCATCTAAAAATTGATTGGGTTTTTGTAGATAGCCCTTTCACTGGAGAAGGCGCCTGGGCGACGCAAAGAGCTCTAGAACCTGGAAGAAATCAAATAAAAATTGCTACAAAGGGCTATAGTCAAGGCTTCATCAAAAACAATATTGTACATGAACTTGGCCACATTGCTAAAGTTCCAATCTTCTCAGGCGGCAAAAGAATCATTCACTATCCTGCATTTAACAAGTGGGTAGCTAAGGGTCATGCTGGATTAACATACGTCAGCAACGCAACCAGAGCAAATCCGTATTTCACTATGCCTCTCGAAAGAGTTGCAGAAGATGCTCAACATGGTGTTACATTAGCCAAGGAAGCTCTAGCTAGAATAAGTCCTGAATCTGCGTTAGGCAAAGGTGTGGTTACTCCTATAAATAACTTACAAGTTCAGGCAATTTCTAAGTTAGCTGACAAACATAAACTAGCATCAGTGGCTCTAAGTAAAGTAATACAAACAGTTACAGGCGAATCCTCTATATCTACAATGAACACAGAACAAGCTCAAGAGACAGTGGAACACCTAAAGAATCTAGATTATCTAGCTAAGGAAACTGAAGCTATTACAGATTTGCCTGCGGTTACAATAGACCCATTTTTACCAAAAGGCTCAGCTGCTAGAATTAGAGCCATTGCCAAATCTGACAAAGTAATGAACAAGACCATGCTCTATAGCCAAAGACTCGGAGGAGTTCCGAAGAATGAGGATATTCCAGACCTCTCAGCTAGACAGAAAAGCTTTGCTAAGGATTTAGAAACTGCAGCCAGGATACAAAGACGCCACATAAAGAAGCAAGCTAGGAAAGAACCAACAGGCAAGGAAGTCAACATGGTAAATCCGTGGTCCTCAGTTAGATATGCTCTAGGACAAGCTGAGCTGAAAAGTGGAATCCCTCTTAGAAGATTATTTTCCAATGTCGTAGCTGAGCATGTTGGAGTCAAAGAACAGAATACTGCGGCAATAGAGAATGCAGTTAGGGAAGCAGGGATTCATAGAATAGGAGCTCCAGCAACTTTTGCTGAGGGCAAACAAGTTGCTGGTTGGCTGTTTTCAGATGACCCGGAAATAAAGCAAGCTCTCTGGCAAGGCATGACGGAACCGATACAGAAACTTACATCTTCCTATCAAAGACTATTACAAGGACGCTCCGCTCTTCTTGTTAGATGGAGAAGATGGCAGCAATGGGATGTTGCAGCTAAGCTAGCTGATTCGAGATTAGAAAAACTTAGAGCTAGTAATAGAAAGGTAACCAAAGCTGCAGTCAAAAAGATTATGGCTCCAGTTAAAGATATGATACCAAAAGATGCTCCACCGGGAGCTTTGTTAGATGGTAGAGCAGCTAAAGAAACAGGACAGCTGTTAGACTGGCTAGAGACTCAAGACTGGGGAACAAGGAAGTTTTATTACATGACAGATAGAGAGCTCAAAAACTTGGCTGATGTATTCCCATCTGGTACAGTTCCGGAGGAGCTTGAAGCTGCTGCAACTTTGACTGGGAAACAACCGGAGCTCAATTTGCCTGAGACTATGACAAGAGAAGGACAGGGAAGAATAGCCAAGAATGGTTCTATTACAGCAGCTATTCTACACCACATGAATCGAGTGGGCGTTTCTGCAGCTACATCTGATGATTTGTCTAACTTCTGGGAAGCATTTTCATCTACAAATCCCAGCAGAAAAGATATTAACAGTGTTAGGATGTTAGTCAATACTGTACTCGGATTTCACCATGCCGTTGAACCAACTGTAAAGATTGCTAGAGGAGCGTCTAGAGCATTCTGGAGAGCCTATTTTTTGAGTCCCAAAAGAAGCATGTGGTTTAGCACTAGAAACCTGCATCAAAATATTGCTTACGGATTGAGCCAAACTTCGCTGAGCGAAATAGCAAAAAGCTCTGTTCAAATGGTAGCAGACAGAAATCCGTGGATGAAAGAGGCTTATGAAAAGTTTTGGGTTTCCAGAATTAGTCAGAGGAAACAGCTGCAACATCAATTTATTCTACAGAAACAAGGTAGCATCGTTAGCGATTTTGGGAATAAATCTTTAGCTGTTATTGACTTAATCGGAAGTGCGCCTATATATAGTGATGAAATGAACAGACTAATGGCTTGGCCTGTTCTTCATCAGACAGCTTATAGAAATGTTAATCAATTCATGGATGGAAAAATCTCATATCAAAAACTCATTCGTCATCTTGACATTGATACTCTCCATGCAACACAACGCTTAGAGCTTAAGAGGCTCTTAGATGATGGAGATTTGAGGAGCTTTGTAGCTAATTATGCAGAATATAAAACAGAGAATATTCACTTTAGATATGAGACAGCTTTGCGTTCTGTATCTGAACAGACTCCAACAGGAAGAACTCTTATAGGCCTAGCTACATTTCCTCGAGGGACGTTTGAGATAATGTATCAAAATGGCATCAAGCCATTTATTCAGGGCTTTGAAACAGGAAACTACCAACAATCATACAAAGGATTAAAAGCCATCATAGGTGGAATCTTTGGTTCTAGAGCAGCTAGATGGCTGTTGTATGGAATTACAGGTCGAATCGCTTATGGTGTGTTTGATACTGTTACTCGATATACCCCAGTTGCTCCTGGAGCCGCTAGACTACAAGAGCTATTCGATGATGTCTCAAACGCCATGTGGCAGGCACAAGAATATGACAAGAGCATAGCTGAGACTGCAGATGATATGATGGCTGTAGCTACAGGACAACTAGAATTATTTATTCCATTCTGTGATGTGGCTCTTGATTATTACGAAACAAAAAATGATGTCTATGGTGTTAGGCTTTATTCATTGTTAAAGAGAAATGTAAGACAACAATATCTTGATGAGACTGGTAAACGATTTCGAGCTGCAGATAGAGCCTACCATGAGCGAGTTCAACATCTATTTTGGGGTGGTGCTGAAAAAGGTAAAGCTGCAGGTGAGAGGCCTGCTACATATAGAGATATTCATTCTTTTTAGGAGAAACAAGATGACAAACAGAAAAGTAGTATTGGGAGCTCTAGTAATCGTCCTGCTTGTTGCAGGATGTGCAGAGTTCTGGAAACAGGCTGCGAACCCTAAGAGTACGCAAAATGAAGTTGTAGGAAAGATAGAGATGATTGCTGAGGCTGTTACAGAAAACGCTCCTCTATTCGGTCCTGCTGCAGCACCAGTTGCTGTAATTTCGACAGCTATAACGGCTCTTCTTGGAGTATATAGCAACAAAAAAAAGAAGTTGACGATAGCCGGACAGAATCAAATCATTGCTGGGCAAGCTGACAGACAGGCGAATTTTTCTGTAACATTGCAGTCTATTGTGGAGGCTATTGAAGTGGTAGCTAAAGCTGACGCAGGGCAAGCTGGGAATGAGATGAAAACTGAAATTAAAAAGAAGCTGCAAGAGCATCAAGTATATCAAGTAGGGAAGGCTATTATTTCTAGCTTGAAAAAATAAAACCTGCTTTTGCTGCTTTGTCGAAAGAGCTCCTCCTGGAGGACATCAGGAGGAGCTCAATCTATTCTGTCAAATGGCTCTACCAACCACTTTGTCAGACTACTTGTTTGGTTCTATTATTTGCTCTTGAATCCTTAATTCAACAAAGAAAGCTTGTCTAGCACTCACGGCACTTCCAGTTAGCTCATTAAAAGCTTTAGCTTCGAAGTAGGATTCAATTAGCCCACAGCCTACAGCAACAGCAATTATGAGTAGCAACATTGCTACTAAAACAAGAACTACTTTTACATCATCATACATAATTATTTCTCCTGTCTTTCTAAAGGCTTCATATCATCTAACCAGCTGTTAGCTAATTCTAAGGCTTTCTTTGGTAATTCCTGGACCTCTGCATTATTCACAATGACAGGGACAATCTTAATCGCACACATTTCTTTTGTTGTTGGAACGAAACAAGCTGCAGCTAAAATCGACCAAGACAAAGCTAAGCATATAAGTGAAGCTCTTAATGACTTTCTAGTTACAGGTAACAACTCCTTACTGCCCGCATAGCTCGCAGCCTGAGCATGATTGACAGCATGACAAATTGCACTTACTATCATCCAGACAAAAACTAATCCAACTACAATCCCTCCAAGAGTAAACAATCCTCCTTGAATATAACTCCATCTTGTCAGCCAATACATTTCCGCTTCTGTAATCATCATAATCATCTTCCTTTCAATAAAACATAGATTTGTTTTTGGCCGACTCTCTCGACCTTTATATACCCTGCTTCTTCTAACGTATCCATAATTTCATTAAGTTCCCTAGACGAAATCTTATCCTTCATAACCCTTACCATCTCACCTCTAGTTACCCTCGTTCTGTTGACCAAAACCGTCATGACTTCTTCAAGCACCTGGCCAAATACTTCTCTATTGATTGCACTCAAAACCTTATGCATATCAACTTCTACCAGCTCGAGTGACCTCAAGGCTATTCCGAAGTCTTTTTCATTAACTAATCTACTATCTTCCGTTGATGCTGAGACTGCCATTGCAATCTTTAACAGTGTAGTGTGGCGTCTGTTTGCATAGCCTGACAAATTTGGGCTGTCAAACAAAGGGCTAGCCGTACCAAATCTATGATATTCCTTTTCAAATAGCTCCCAAGCTCCATCAGTCAAATCGAACGGACCTCGCATTTTGCAGACTTCATTCAAATCATGTACAATGTTAAGCCCTCTTTTTCTATTTTCCTCCGTAAGTCTCGGTCTAGCGATAGAGCGTTCTCTGGTATCTCTGTACACAAACACAACTCTGGAAGTAAATCCGCCTCCGACTGCAACAACAGGCACGGCCTCTTTAATCCACTGTGTAGTAGAACCTCCGAGTACCGAGAGACACGGATTCTGTACATGCTCAACTCCTCTACTTCTTGTTTCATAGGTAAAGTCCTTACTATCATATAGTTTCGTTAACAGGGCTATCATCCCTGTCTTAAATGCATTCTTATCCACGAATGTAGAAAGCTCATCAACTACAATTATTCCTTCCGCTTCTAAGACTAGCGTTGTATCATCCTTCCCTGTCATTCCACTCAACGCTCCAATCAGAGCTTCGGTGGTCATTTTTTGCGACAGAATCTTTAGTGGAGGGTCTATCTTCTGCAGAAAATCTAAACCAATTCCTATTGCTGTTGACTTCCTACACTTAGCACTTCCGGCTACTAAGATAACATATAGATTAGGATGAACAGTAAAAAATCCGTAGTCTATGAAACAATCCCTACCCATCGCAGCTGAGACCATAGAAATTCCAGTCCAAAGAGCGAATGTAGACGGTACTTCCGTTCCTTCACAATATCTACAAAATGATTGAAGGATTCCATCATCAAGTTTTCTTGCCAACCGAAGTCTCCTCCATTTCAAAGCAGCATATCTGAAAACAGTTTCTGCAATAAAAATTTGGAATAGCTATTAGTTTATCTGGTACACCTGGTATCATTAGCCTCAAAGCGTTCTCGGTAATAGTTGAATGAGGCTGAGTATCATCTTTGTGGCACATAGGATTGTCACATACAATATGAAATATTCTTCCCATTTTTTAACCTCCAAATCCCATTCGTTTAGCTTCAGAAATTAGAACAAGCTCGAAGTCATAAAACTCAGCTGTTCTAGGTTCACTATCTCTGTAGTAACTGACTTTGTAGATGATGTCTCTTTCGCTAACTACCAAAAGTGCAACCTGAGCTATGAATGATGAATCAATAACTAATGTTACTTTATCTCCATGCTTGAATTTTGGTTGTATCATTTTCTCCTTTCTGTTGGGGGGCTTTTGACCCAAAGATAATGCGGATTTGATATGTAAAATAAAGAGGTGAGCCAACTTATCTTTGTCACATGATGTGAGCCCCAACACAGAGCATGTACTTATTTTATTGGCTCACCTCATTTTCACACTTTGAAAATCATGACACTCCCATCGGAGCATCTCCTCTATCTGTTTTAATAATCATCTTATTTGGAAGACTTGGATGGTCATGAAGCCACTTATTCAGAGCATACTGCTCCAGCAGCGTCTCAGCTTCGATGATTAAAACGCCATCTAGCCCATCAGGTTCTGGTTCTATGTATGTTAGCATGTTCATTCTCCTTTCATGTCTAAATCGGTTCGTTTGGATATAGAGCCCACCTGTATCTCAGCATCCTCAAGAATTTCTCTGAGATAGTTTACTGTTCTTCTACTTCCACAGTAAATACAAGGTTCAGCTAGTTTTTTTGACCACCAATTTAGTTGGCAGATTAAACAAAATTGAGGATAGAACGTGAGCTCCGTTTCCTCAATGAGCTTCTTAGCTGCTACGTTGTAGAGCTCTTCCATTCTTTAGTCTCCTTCCAGTTTTTGCCTACTGAGATATCTAGAGGAATTAAAAGTGGTCTATCATCACAAATCCATAATGGTATGAGTGCAGCCTTCCTCATCTTCATTGCTACATCATCAACTTTATCCTCCGGACATTCAACTACGACTTCATCATGTACTTGGAGAACCAATCTACAGTCTGAATCTAGCGTTTCATCTAGTTTCCAGAACATCATATTACAAACATCTCCAACTGTAGATTGAGGCTCAAATGCTACGGCGTCTCTGAATGTAGTATCCTCAAATCTGCCGAAGAATATTCTCCTTCTGCCTAAGCATGTCGTAATGGTTCGAGTCCTTCTAATCTGCATTTCTACATTTTTCCACCACGCAGATAAGCCTGGAAGTGCTTTAGCTCTAATGTCCAAGATTCTCTTAGAGAAATCATAATCGACCTCCAAGATGCCATCTTTAAGTGCCTTGTTATAAAGAACTCTTGGACCTGCCATGTAATTCCCTGAGTGATTAGCCAATTTTCCAACATCACGCTGAGCTTTAGTAATCTGCGATGTTTCCAATCCATATATGAAAGCAGCCATCCACTTATGTATATCAAAGTTTTTCTTTTCATACAACTCAGCCAACGTATAATAGCCCAGACGACGGAGTATCTCCGAGACGACTCTTGTCTCAGCCTGCGATAAATCTGCTTTAACATATATACATCCTTCCTTTGCAACAAAAATGTCTCTTATATTTTTAACGCCTCTACTACGACCAGCTGGAATGTTTTGCAAATCTAAACCTGTTTTCCAGATTGTTTTAGAGGAACTAATCCTTCCTGTCTCAGTCCCGCTTGCGTTCCAACTCGTTCTCATCCTTCCATCTTCATCTAACTTAGCATCTAGGTATGTTCCTATCAGCTTCTTAGCTTTTCTATATGTCAGGATACAGTCAAAGATTTTTTCATTTGGATATTTTCTTTGTAGTTTTCTAATAGCTGTCTCATCTACTGTAGATTTCTTGTCTTTGTAGATAACAGGAAACCTTAGTTTCTCATATAACAATCGCTTAACCTGAACATGACTGTTTGGATTTAGTACATCTCCAGTTAGTTCTTTAAGTTCAACTTCCATCTTCTTTAGTTCTAGCTGTGACATAGCCTTATACTCAGCTATTTTATTTTTATCCACGCCAATTCCATATACTTGTGAGCGAGATAAAGCTAAAGCTAATCTATGAACATGATTCTTATATAAATCCCAGAGATTATCATCCCGTAGTTCATCGCGGATTTTATATGATGCCTCCTGTGTTACAATACTATCCATAGCGCAATAATGATGTTCGCTTTCGTCTATGTTTGTTTCCTTATTTGACCAATAATTAGAGTAGTCAGTCTTTACAGAACAAAGGAAGTTCAATGATTTCGGAAACTCAGGGTATAGAACATGCCAAGCATGCATTGTGTCCATGGCATGATTGTTGATATGGAAGCCAAATTCGTCTGCTAGAACAGGAGCGTCAAACGCTATACTATTCTGTCCGACTTTAGCTATTGTTTTATCTGCAAATAGTTTAGCTAAAGCTTCTAGAACAATAACTTCCTCATCTCTTGTCCAGTATGATGTAGCTCCTGGAGTCTGCATGGTTACTCTCAAAATTCCATTCTTTATACTAATTGGAGCTGAGTTGGCCATTTTTATAAATGGAATTACAATAGCCTCTGGGCTATGTATAGAGCCTCTAGCTAGGCCAATGCATCTTATGTGTTTTCCTATCGTCTCTATGTCAAACGTAGCTTGAGGAAACGCATCTCCATATTCATCTATCCACTTTATAGTCTGCTCTAATGTTGGAAACAGTAATATGTTTGGCTTTGGTATGATAACATCATGGTTACTAAATCTAAGAGCCTTAGCAAAGTCCAGCTCCACAATAGGATGGTCACTGTATTGACTGATAATATAACGTGGATGGTATGTCGGAATGACAGGGATGCCTTTGAAATACATAGGACATCCTCTCCAGGTTTTGATTCCAATTTCATTGGTCAAAGCCCTAAGAGCCTCTGCTCCCAAAGGAACAACACCGTCCGAAAAATTTACTCTTATTTGTTATCTAAAATTTTCCAAAAATTTTCGAGTCTGGGAGCAGGAATTTTTCGCTTATCGTCTTGGTAGAAATGCGTGAACTGATTTCCAGGGGGTCGGACGTTTACTACATTTGTTACATAACATCTGTGAAAGTTTATTCCTGAGTGGGAGAGCATCATCTTTAGGAGTGTTCCTGAAGGGCCACAGAAAGGCTTTCCAGAGCGTTCTTCTTGAGCTCCAGGAGCTTCTCCTATTAGCATGATTTTTGCGTCTCTGGGGCCGATGTCCTGTACTAACACTTTTTCTCCTGTCTAAGCTTTATAGCTGTATATTCTTCGTCTGAGTTTCCTAGTTCACCTATCATATCATCTCTGCAGAAACAGTGTTTTGATGCTTTCTTTTCTCCTCCACATACTTCGATGATGTTAAACCACGCACATTCTGTATTGCAGAGTCTACCTAGTATCATTGGACATCTGATACCTCTAGGATGCTCTCCACCATCTTCATGCTCAACGCAATAACCATTTATCTTTAGTTTTCTCATATCCATTTCTCCTTACATACAAGTTCCCAAATAGCCGCATTTTGTTCATCTATTGTCATGGCTCTGTTGTCTAGATAGGCATGAAAAAATGCATCTGGAGCATCATCTAGTTCAGTCTCGGATATATGTTTGTCGCTGTGACCAAACGGAGCTCGCTCTAGTCTGATTACATGTCCGCCTTTGTCATGAATCCACTGAACTTCATTAGCGAATCTAACATCAGGGATTATAGCTCCATCTGCTCCACGTAGAGAAAGACTGTAGTTCAAACAGCGAAGCCAGCAATTTTTATCTAGTTGTCTAAACCAGTCTGTACCGATAAGCTGCATTAGTTCTCTAGCCGTCTTTCCACATGCCAATTTCGTATTCTTCTGTTTGTCTGTTCCATCCACTTGCTCAATTGTCGCTCCGAAGCATCGCATAAGAATGCTCTTTATAGGTTCAGCAATGGATATAACAGGCCACTTGGTCATGTGAGATAGAAAATCTGCGGTCGTTGTTTTTCCACTTTGCTTTTTGCCTGATATTCCAAGAATCTTCATGTTCCTAATTCCTTTCTCATAAAACTCTGTGCTCTTAAAAAGTTATCTTTATCCAACTCAAACCCAATCGCTCTCCTCTGCATTTTATTCGCCGTAACAAGAGTCTGCCCTGAGCCTGCAAAAGTATCTAGGACCAACTCACCAACATCTGTACTATTCTCTATGAGAGTCCTAATAAGCTCATCTGGTTTCTGCAGAGAATGTGTTTTTAGCTGAGGCGAAATTGCAGGTATCGAAAGAACATCTCTTATAGGTTTCTTTAATAGCCTGGTATTTGGAGGCTTCCTGCCAAAAAAGATACACTCATGCGAAGCCGTATAGTGCAAACATTTACCTACAATAGACGTTCTCATCTTGTCCCAGATGATGGCAACTTCACCTACATCAAATCCGTATTTCCTCAAGAGTTTCAAGAGCTCACAGTACCAACCTGGAGCATGGAATACATAGATATGACATCCAGGAGCCATCTTCTTGTAGATTTTTGGAAGAAGCTTGTTGTAAATTTTTCTCATGTTTTCTTCTGTATCTACGTTGGACTCAGTAAGAGCATAGGTCATTGTTTTATGACCAGAAATTCCTTGATCCATTATGTCTTTAATACCAAAAGGTGGGTCTGTGAGCCACAGATGAACACTCTCATTTTCAATATCATCTATAAGCTCACAGCAATCTCCGAGTCGCAAATCAGCATTAATGACAAGCTCCCTCCGCTCAACTTGTCTTTGTAATTTCTTAGCTTCTTTAGCTTGTTTGATGTATCTCTTGGCTGCGTGTTTCGGTAGATGTTCGACCTTTTTTAAGAGCTCCGGATTCTCCTCCATATCCGTAGCTAGCTGTATATCTTCATTAACTGAACCGACAGAACGACCCAAAGCTACAGCTGTTTCCTTTTGCCCCCAGCCTTTGCTTTCTCTGCTCTGTGTAGCTGAGCCATATTTCTTTCGCTTTAGCTCATCGAGTTGCTTGACGCCCTGAGATTTTTCTAACCATGATAAATCCGCCCTGTGTAGGTTTTCCTCTAGCTCAATCTCCTTCCTTGTAATGTCGTCTGTTTCGTCTCTTAGAGTAATGTCGACTTCGGTTATTCCAGATATTATGCAGGCTTTTAGTCTGCGACAGCCTGCGACCAGTCTGAAATTATATGTTCCATCTTGTACAGGTTCAACTACAAGGGGATGAATCAGGCCATGTGTCTTAATGCTCTCAGCTAGTTCAAGCAGGCCTACGTATTTTTTTCTAGCTCTATCTGGAGCTACTTTTATTTCACTGATTTTTGCTTTCATCTCTGTTTCCCCAATCACTAGAATAATATTCATGTCCTAGATGAGCTGCATAAAGAGCAATTCCTTTAGCTGTTATAATATTTGTTTTATTTTTCTTCATTTCTTCCTCAAATAAATACAGACAACGATTAGGATTGCTAGAGCAATTAAGGTTCTCATTGTTTTTCTTTACTTTTTAATATCTGTTCAAGCTCTTCGACTCGTTTCTTAAGCTTTTCATAAGCACAGGTATGACAAAGACCATAGCAAGGGTCTTTGAAAATCAATATCTTTGCCTTGTTAATGCAAATAGAGTGCCTAAATCTTCCGTGAGGCAAATCAACTGTTTCTTCAAAAGTACATTTCATGTTAGTTCATCTTTCCTTGAAACTTTATACTCCCCGGAGCAACTCTGGCAATAGTCGTTGGCTCTTCGTAGCCAAACAGTAACTTTTCCTTTGGTATCAGCCAGAATTTTACTCCCATAATATCTTTGCTCTTAAATTCAATTTCAGGATAGACCAAATCCATATCGTTAACTTCTGGAAGATAATTTCTGGTAAAGAAAACAATCTTATCTTCATCCTTCGCAGCCATACCTCTAGCTGCATGAGGAACTATTAGCCCTTTCCAGATTCCTTTTTTCGCATCTACAGCTTCTATATTATAGACTGGAAGATATGCCCCGAAAGGGGCGATTACAGCATTGTTTAGTTTGTCCATTTTGTGTTCTCCTAATAAGGTTCCACAGTAATTCCAACTAATTTACCTAACAATTTTGTTTTGAAGCTAGAAGATGGTTCGAAGCGTGATACATATATACAGTTCTCATAGCCACGAATTTGAATGCCTCCAAATAGTGCTTTTAATCCAAGAGCTTCAGAATCTGGCCATTGAAAAACGTCACCTGTATTAAGAGCCTCAAATGAAACTAATCCATCATCTACAGGTTTTTCTAAGATTGTCACTTCAAGTTTTCTGCTCATTCTGTGTTCTCCTAAAAAATATGGTTAAAATATAATTGCTGGATGTTAGCAGGCACACATTTTGGTTTCAACCTGTTCGACAGCTTCCGCTAATAGGCTCATCGTGCCAATGTCCATCGGATAATATCTGTCTGTAGCTAACATCCATAAAAAGGAGAACCTACTCGGTCGTGGCATCTTTTTTGAATAAGTATCGACTAATCTTATTCTGCTTTACAGTTTCGCCAGCTTGGTTCTTGTATGTCCCAACGCCGACGTATGCCTTAACTGCTCTGCCCTTAAACTGCTCCAAAGGAATACTTCCATCTGCTTGGAGCTCTTCCTTCGTCTTTACTGCAGCTGCCATCGTCAGATGAACCAATCGCTGTTGGTTAATCTCCTGTCCCTTTAGCTGCTTTTCGGTAGTTGCGTTTTTGATGATGATTATCCTGTCAAAGACTTTGATTCCTTTGTCAGGTCCATCATCCAAAATCCGCAGCTCTACCTCAATCATCTCATTTTCCGATGGCGCTTTGCAAGGCTTAAGGCACAAATCATTAGCAATCTCTAAGACCTTTTGTCCTGGTGTAGCCAACCTAAACGAAGAAGGCTTAAAAATCTCTGGATTACTAACATCTACATTTACTGTACTCAAGCTCTAGCTCCTTTCTGCTCTTTTCTTTATAGAGCGTTTGTGGTTATTATTTCTTCAGTCCAGATTATTCTTTTGGTGGAAATACTACTACATTATCTCCTGTGCGGTAAAAAGTTCCAAATTCTATACTTTTGGAGTCCTGATTTACTAATACACCTTTCAGGCTAATAGACAAAAGACTATTTTTATAGTCTTCTGCTAGAGTTTCAGCTGGCAAATTTAGAATTAGTCTATAGTTGCATCTATCATGATTCACCGTAGCTATAGGATAAAGCTTTTTCTCCTTAGGTTTCTCAAGCTCCACAATTTGGCTCTTAAGAGCCTGATACGTTTCTTCGCTGATTTCAATTTTTCTCGTCATTTTGTTCTCCTTAATTTTTTGTAAACATTTCTTTATGTTAGTTAGGAATTCAGCTGCATATACTTTGCGTCTTTCTATGTTACCAGTGGATATCCATTCACCATAGCCTAAACTATAGCATCTCTGACCCAGCTCTGTAACAAGTGGACACTTAGAGCAGCCATTAGCGAACCCTCCATCTTTCTGGCTTGCATATTCACAGCAAAAACAATCAGCTTCTATTTTGCTGTACTTGTTCCACTCAGGCCAATCACACTTCTCTTTTCCAGTCTTCATGCAAAATGTCCACACTTGAATACTAAGCTCAACAGACTGTTCTTTCTCTAAAATCATTTTTCGTTCTCCTTCGTTTTATAAACATATCCAATTTTTCCTAAAACGCCTACAAGTCCAATATCATTGTGTTTGATTTCAGCTTTTAATCCGCTCCTAGAGCGGGTCGATATACTAACTGAAGGACTCGGGCCAACTACATAGTTAAAATCTCCTCCGCCGGTGGGTATCTTTCTAGCGTGCCAGATTTCATCAAATTGCCATGGAATTTCGTTCATGCCGTGAGGCTTCGTTACGGATTTTATCTTGAACATAATTCCCTCATCAGATTCGATGATAGTCTCGTGAGCAGTTAAGATAACCGGAGTCTTGAATGACCTCA